>Ga0256842_1003032_pt1 | contig 11517 bp, 12 predicted proteins | sample 4559240metaG_FD_185973 | JGI IMG/M metagenome (GOLD analysis project Ga0256842, IMG submission 185973) | Hydrothermal vent microbial communities from Guaymas Basin, Mexico - 4559-240 | ecosystem: Environmental > Aquatic > Marine > Hydrothermal vents | place: Mexico: Guaymas Basin | collected...
GAGGACATAAACCGCCGGGACTATCAGGCCTGTCAGATGGAGTGCCTTCCTCTTAAGCTCTCTTTTTATGCTCATGCTTTATCACCCCCATGGCTCTTTCTCTCATCCCTTCGCCAAATCAGCTTTATGCTCATGCTTTATTACCTCCAGAGCTTCCATGAGATTTCTCACAACATAATCTGCATTTTCTGCTCCCCTACCTCTGAAATAGCCCCGGTTCACGAGTATCGTGACTGCTCCGATGGCCTTCCCTCCCTTCATGTCCGTCTCATCCCTATCGCCTACCATGTATATTTCAGACTCCTCAGGGAAGAGCTTCTTTGCGAGAATGAAGTTATGAAGCTCAAATTTGCTGTATCCGGTTTCCCCACTTATTACAACACTGTCAAAATATTCCTTTATTCCAAGATATTCAAGCTTTTTCCTCTGCCAATAGCTTGATGAATCAGTTATGAGGACAATTTTAGCCCCCATATTTTTAAGCTCCTCCAGAAAGGGCTTTGCATCGGGAAAGAGCTTCAGATTTGAGAAGAAAACCCTATCAACGAGACCAAACATCTCATCGAGTTCATTTTGTGGAATGTGAGAATACACCTTTTTCATAGCTTTTTCAAGGATTTTATCCAAATCCATCAAATGAAGCTCCCTGATCTGCTCCAAATCCCGGTATCTACTCGTCAGAATATAGAAGAGTGCTTTAAACTTCCTTTTTTTAAGCAGATAGGGAAGCAATCGGAGGATAGTATATTTCCCAGCTTCCCATGTATTGCACAGAGTGTCATCGAGATCAAGGAGCACAAGCATATTAAAACCTCTCCACTTCTGTTTTTAATTTTTGGGTTTTGGGTTAGGGGTTAGATACTGTCAGGAGTTAGACAGCCCTATACCGGATTTATCATTAGCTCACAGATTATGCTGACAGTATGAGGGGTTATTGGGTTAAGATTTAAAAAAGAATGTATAATTTTTATGTGATGGGTATGAGAGGAGAACTGCTAATAGCTGGCGGAATAATCCTAATATTTATCGGATTCATGATGATTTTCCTAGGAATGATTATGAGCGCCAGTGGCCAAGGTGAAGTCGAGGGCGGCGGAGTTATAATGATCGGCCCTATTCCAATAGTTTTTGGAACGCAGAGAGGTGCAACCCTAGCGATGGTTCTGGCCATAATCCTGATGCTCCTCTGGATTGTAGGAGCACTGCTCTGGAGGAGGGGATGAAGTGAAGCATTTTTTTAAGCAAATTAAAGAATGGAATGGAGTAACTTACTTTTTTCTCATTATTACCCCCCAAACATGGTGTTGTTACGGCTTGGAGGGCAACAATCCATACCAACCATACACCAGCTATGAAACAGTCCTTGAGCAGAGAGCATATTCACAGGAGGGGATTAAGTGAACTATCTCTTTGCCCTCGCTGTTCTTCTCGTGGTTGCAAAGAGCCTGGAGTGGCTTTTTGAGAAGAAAAGTATTCCACCAATAATAGCCCATGTTTTAACTGGAATAATCCTCGGACCCTTTATCCTTGGAGTTATCCAACCTTCGGGAGAGCTCAAGGTTTTATCAGAGTTTGGGCTCCTCATGATGATGCTCTACATGGGATTGACAAGCAACTTCTCTGCAATAGCTCAGAATACGAAGAAATCTGTCGTTGTTGCGGCAATGGGCGTTGCTTTTTCATTCCTCCTCGGCTTTACCACTGTAATAATCTTTGGAGAAGGTTTGGCAGCTGCTATATTCGTCGGTATAACCCTTGGGAACACAGCTATAGAGGTCACAAGTGGTATCCTCGTTAAAGAGCGAGTTAAGAGAGAGGTATCTTCAATTCTGATGGGAGCTGCTTTCGTCGATGATATTATAGCCGTCTATCTAATTGGTATAATCACTGCCCTAGCCAGAGGAGAGTTCAACACGTACCCCTTACTCCTGCTCACGATTAAAATCGCCTTGTTTATAACTGGCACTCTCCTGCTTTCGGAGTTTGTTTTTAAGCGTGCCAAGAGATTCAGCATCATAATCAAAAATCTGAACGTGTTCTTCACATTCACGCTGATTCTGATGTTCTCGCTGGCTCTTCTTGCAGAAACTGTTGGGCTACATTACATCATAGGCGCATATCTAGCTGGACTGACCATCAGTAGGCTGAGGGAAAGGAAGGACCCCATGATAATAAGCCGTATAAAGCTGAATGAGCTTATAGAGAACTTGCAGGTTGTCCTTACAGAGTTCTTTATTCCCCTGTTTTTCATCTATGTTGGGTTGATGTTTAACCCCAAGGTCAGCGAAATAAACCTCGCCCTCATAATACTCCTATATCTGGCCGCGGTGATGGGAAAGCTGATAGGCTGCTCGCTGGGAAGCAGAATGTTCAGGCTTGAATGGAAGGATTCCATACTCATCGGAATAGGCATGGGGGGAAGAGGAAGTCTTGAATTAGCAATCTTAAAATTTGGTTTGGATACAGGCATAATAAACCAGCCCCTCTTTGCAGGGGTTGTAACGGTTTCCATGATGACAGCATTAACAACACCCTTCTTCTTCAAGAGCTATCTCAAGAGAATAAAAGGCAAAGCTTAAGCAAAACTGGTTTTTCCATGATGGCGCCATTCTTCAGGGAAATACCTCAGGAGACTCAGGATCAAGAGTTAGAGTATAAAGGCAAAGCTTAAATTGAAAAGTTGAAAGCTTAAACAAGCGGGTGAGAAAATGCTCATGTTTCCAGAGAAAGGCGCGGATGAGAATGAGGTTCTGGCAGAGCTTGAAAAGAAAACTGAGAAAGATTTAACTTTTGATTCCGGGAAAATTCTGGGATCAATGTGCACATATCCTCACCCATTTGCCCGTAAGATAATCACCAGATACATTGACAGGAATCTCGGCGATCCGGGACTTCATCTCGGCAGTAGAGAAATCGAATATGAAACTGTTCAAATGCTCGGTTCCCTTCTTCATCTGAAAAGAGCCCACGGAAATATAGTTTCCGGCGGCACCGAGGCAAACATACTGGCAGTAAGGGCTTTCAGGAATGTTGCGGATGTTGAAGAACCAGAAGTGATACTTCCAAAAAGCGCCCATTTCTCATTCCTTAAGGCCAGTGATTTGCTCAGGGTAAAGCTCGTCTGGGCAGAGCTGAAGAAGGATTATTCGGTCAATGTTAAAGACGTTGAAACTAAGATTACAGACAACACGATCGGAATCGTGGGCATAGCCGGAACCACTGGCCTTGGAGTTGTCGATGATATCCCTACCTTAAGCGACATAGCATCTGATTATGGGATACCCCTTCACGTCGATGCCGCTTTTGGGGGCTTTGTAATACCTTTTGCAAAGGCTCTTGGCTATGATCTACCTGATTTTGACTTCAAGCTGAAAGGAGTGCAGAGTATAACAATAGATCCGCATAAAATGGGCATGGTTCCTATCCCGGCAGGAGGGATAATATTCAGAGAAAAGAAATTTTTAGAGGCAATAAGTATCCCTGCGCCGTATCTGGCTGGAGGAAAGGTCTGGCAGGCAACCATAACTGGGACGAGGCCCGGAGCAAATGCCCTAGCTGTGTGGGCCATGATAAAGCACCTCGGATTTGAAGGCTATACGAAGATTGTGAAGGAGGCTATGGAACTCTCAAGATGGTTTGCCTCAGAGCTGAAGAAAATTCCAGGGGTTTACCTCATCAGGGAGCCCGTTCTCAATATCGTCTCATTTGGAACCAAGGAGCTTGAAAGGATCGAGGGAGAGCTTAAAAACAGGGGCTGGGGAATAAGCGCTCACAGGGGCTACATCAGGATTGTTATGATGCCACACGTGAGGAGAGAACATTTAGAGAAGTTTTTGAACGATTTGAGGGAAATTCTGTAGGATATAGAACTATAACTTAATATCCATTGATGGATTTAAACAAAAGAGTTTTATATACACTACACTCACCATTATTAAAGGTGCTTGGGATGTTTGTCAATCTAAGCACTAAGAGAATAGCAGTATGTCTCATGATTTTTGTATTAATGGCAAATATATCAACAGCAACCCAATGGAATGACCCAATTGTTGTGGGAGATGCTTTCAGGATTGAGTTCTACGGAGATATGCTGAACGAGATAAAAAACGATTATCAGCTTGAATTTCTTCATAACACCGTTCAAGCATGGATAGACTACCGACCATGGATGAAGTATCCGGGAGAGTGGAGACATATACAGTCACTCATTTCACTTTCTCATGCATATGACATTCCCGTTGGAATAGCCGTGGGATGGCATGTTGGAGATTCTGTTGATGATCCATACAATTCCCAGATTGGCTTTTTGTATTATTACCAGCATGTAATGCCCTACTCTAAAAAATGGAGATATCCAAACGGAACCATATCTTCAGACCCGTATACCGTGGGACTATCCCGCTCATTCTCAGGTTATCTCACCATTAGAATTCTGGGGGAGGAACTTGGCAGAAGGGATTTTTACGGAATAATGCAACCCCAAAATCCATACTGGAGAGATTTTCTTCTGTATTGGACAAGAAAAGCCGTTGATTCTGGAGCCGATGCAATATTCTTTGACAGCCCTGATGCTATTTTTACATTCGTTTGGGGTGGAGGTTGGGGCTGTAAGGATACATGGGAAGGTAGGGGGTTTATAGAGTACCTAAAGTCCAAATTCACCAAAAGTCAGCTTTCAGAGCTGGGGATTAAAGATGTTGATAATTTCTGTTTGAGAACCTACTTGGAAAATAAATATCCTCTAAAAGGAGCGCATCCAGTTCCCACCCCGTTTAGGGAGAGATTTTTAACATCCTGGCCATTTGAACTGGTAGAATTTGAGAATAACAGCGAAGTTTTATCGGACCCTATTGTAAAGGAAGCACTGTTATACTGGTATCAGTCTGCAATAGCTCTTGTCAAAAATGTTTCAGCAGAGACCAGAGAATATGCAGAGAAAAGCCATAGAAAAGTTTTGCTGTCAACAAACGAATTCTACGCATGGATTCCTCACATAACCCTAACACCATATATGGATGTTGTTTATGTTGAAGACAGCCAACTCAGACCGTTTCCATACCAGACCAACGGGCTGGTGTGCAAACTTGCTAGGGCTTCCTCCAACTTTACAAAGCCAGTTTGGATCGGTGAATGGACCCTCTGGTTTGCAAATCCCTTCGAACCAGAATCACCGCCCGGGGATATCTCCACTCTTATAAAGCTCAGAATTGCAGAAATATACAGCAACCCTGATTGTAGGATGCTCATACCCTTCGGAACAGGCTCTTCCGATGAAGGATGGCCACCCCATAGATTGGTAAGCTCACGGGAGAAAAAAGAAGTGTCAAAATACTATCGCTTCATCTCAAATATGCGGGAGTTATTTGAGAATACTCATTCCTATTCTAACGTTGCCCTCTTAGTTTCTCTTCCAACAGCAATCTGGCAATATTTCCCGGCTTTTGGAATATGTGATAGTGATGAGTATTATAACGAAATTCGAGGCTGGGCACGAGCATTAGAAGAGATGCATATTCCGTACGATGTGCTATTCCTTGGAATGAATGGTATATTGAGCACAGATTCCTACAAAAGACTAAAGAATTACAAACTGCTGATAGCCCCCGGATTAAGCAGGATTTCTTCCCGTGACTTAAATGAGATAGAGATGTTCCTAGAAAGTGGAGGCCGATTAGTTACCACCGCTGATTTTGCTCTCTATGATGACATGAATAACAAGCGGAATAGCATAATCAACAACAAAAATGTCATTGTTATTGATAAAGTTGGTAAGTCTTACTGGGATTCTCTCGGAGAAAAAAAGCCTGACAACAGTTTATTCAATTACATGATGAAAAAGATAAGCCCCATTTGGAATACAAATAAAATCCTCCACACAAATGCCTCAAATGATGTAATGATAACCCCTCTCAAAAAATCTGATACCGATGAATTTATCCTGAGCTTGGTTAATTACAACTACCATTATGATAAGATTCACGACTGGACAACCCCAGAGAAAAACATAAAAATCGAGCTGAGGATTCCAGAGAATTACGAAATCATGCAGATTTTCTCCATATCCCCTGAGGAAGGTAAGAACTATTTGAAATACACTAGACGTGGGAACTGGATAATACTAAATATTGATAATTTAATCACGTGGAAACTTGTGGTAATCGAGCCAGTAAGAAAGAGTTCCCCACCAGCTTTAGATGGCAGAATCTATGCCGTATGAGAGCTACCCCGTCACACCCTGAATATCAACATCCTCCAGCTCTCCTATTCTCCTCTTTACCCATTGGCCTCTTTTAAGGTGAGTTCGGGTGAAACCTGCTCCCGACGTAGCGAGCACGTAGGTCATGAACACCAGGCACACTTACAGAGCTCAAAATGATGACCTGACCTGTTAGATATCCCAGATTCTCCAGGATTATACTGAAGGCAACTTTAACGAGGAAAAATGCAACTATCAAACCTGCTAGTGCATCCCCATATTCAAAGCCCAGCTTTTGGACTCCCAATCCAAAGAGAACAGCAACACTGCTGAGGGCATAGCTTCTGTGGTGGTATGCATCTGCTATATCTAACTGTTGAGCTTTTTGCCCACGTATATGGAGTACCTCGCCATTGCCTCTTTGGAGAGAATGGAAAGGATGGAATTTACCCCTATGGTACTTTTATGGAGTATCCTGAAAACAGCGTCCCTCCCTATTTCATATGCAACTATCAGAAGAGCAACACCTATTAAAAAGGCCACCAGCGGCTCAAAACGGGAATGACCGAAGGGATGGATTTCATCAGGAGGTTTTGAGGAAATCCTTATCCCAATGATGCTTATGATGACATCAATAGATTCCATCAGAAATCAGGGCGATGCTTGACTGCAAAAAGTCAATTAGAAGCTTGAGCACTGAAAGAAGGATATACCGTCCGGGATTAGAAATCCGAACTTTATTAAATTTTCTAGATTTGTTAGGAACCCCTAATTTCAATATAGGACAAAAGGAGACGGTCAGACCGTCACTCCATCATCACGAGCCTCAGGCAAGGCTGAAGTCATCATCCCAAGAAAAGTATGAGGAGGGATTTAAAAGGCTTGCTCAGAGATCACCTTTCCTTCCTCATCAATCGGTTCGCCCATCACTCATCATCGCAGTTGGAAATTCTCCCCATAGCTTAAAGGGTTTGCCATTACCGTTGGTATGTTACCTTCTTTATCAACTTTTGTTATTGAGAATATGCTCCTGCTTGCCGTTTATCAGCCTCATCACTGTTCTGCATAGATTTTGAGGGCGATTTTGGAGATATCTGTCTGGCATTCATTCCCCGCATTCTCTGAAAGCTTGAGGGATATTGAAACCTGCACTGAGCTGCCTTCCTTCAGTTTTCCGCTGAAGAGTGTTATCTTGGTGTTGTTAAGTTCTGCAAGCGTCTTGCCCACATAGTCATCCAGAGATGTCGTCTGTCCGTTATGTTTGACCTCAAAGCTTGTTATCACAATATTCCTGCTTAGTTCCCCGGTGTCAGGTGTATTGTCAACCAGTGCCTCTGCTCCCGAAAGCTCGCCCTTCTCGGCATCTGTGATGTTGAAGGTCATGGAAATCCTGGAAACTGGATAATCCCCCCGGTTCTTTATGTAAAAACTGATTGTCTTTTCCTCACCGGGTTTAAGATTTGAGAATTCGAACAGCCTGTAATCGTCATAGTATCTGCTACCATCCCTGCTTATTCCTATATCAAACTCTCCTGTGGAGATTTCATTTCCCGTGGATGTGGCAACATCCGTGAAGTATGAGACTCCAACTTTAATTCCCCCGACAAACAGGAGCATAGACATTCCCACTGCTACCAGCCAGAGTCGTTTCATATGTACCACCTTCAGGAGTTATTATATGAAGTTCCACCTTAATACTTTATATGTTTTTCGGTTATTTAAAAGTAAAATAGCCACGTTCTTTTTGCCCTTTGCAATTCTATTTATGTTTCTTAATTCACTTTTTAGGAGTTACACAAACACAACAGAGAAAGAACTGACGTTTACGAAAATAAATAGATTTACGGTCTACTGAACGTGATCTTAGATCATTAGGAATAATACTACACTACAAAGGCAAAGGAAGTTACTGTGGTCGCAGTGGTGATTCAGGTGACACTAACTTTAAGCGTAAGTTAAATTTATTAAAATTAAAGTAATACCGTATAGATTAGACACAACATTCAAACATTTCGAAAGGACATTTAGTACAAAAATGAGATATTCCTAGTAGGGACAGAACTCCAGTTATGAACGAGCTGGTACTCTTCTACGTGATTAAAGGACATCATCGAAGCAGAAATTCATGAAACTGGCAGGGTAATCGTTAGATGTAACGCCAAAACTTGAAAAAAGGCTGAGCTGAGCAAGGGGTGATAGGCGAGAGAGTTTATCTACACAGAGAGAAGAATCAAGGAGCTTTAATCACGCTTTGTAGTACTAGTAATGGGAAGACAGTGTATACAAAGGTGAAACACATACATGTCCTGAACTATGGGGGCAGAATAATCTGGAACAACTTGGATTTTGAATTAAATATTAATATTGAGGAAACAACTAACCTTGGAGGAGGCAATTGAGAGAGTTGGTGTTTTTGAGGTGGTTCAATAAAAAGAATCGATCTTTAGAGTATATGCACCTAAAGAGACTGAAAGACAAAAACTCTAAGAAACTCCGTAGTTCATGCTGTTAACTATCAGATCACATCATAATAGACTACTTGGGGAGAAAAAGTTGCTCAAGATGTTCTGAGCAAGAAGTTGGTCTTCATAAAGAGATGAAGGATGAGAGATTGATCATCACAGCATATATAACTTCCAAAATCAAGAAATACACAAGGGGTGAGAAAATGGAGATAACGTATGATTCAAACCATGATGTTATGTGCATCAGGTCTAGAGAGGTAAAAATAGTTGACACCATCAAGATCGTAGAGGGGTGTTCATAAACGTTGAGAAAAATAGGATAATAAAGAATTTTGTTAATAATGATTAGGTGAGAGGTTTAGATTCTTTATAGACCATAGTTTTAAGTGGGACGTATAATCAAAACGGGTGGTTCAGTATGGGAATTGCAATAATAGGAGCAGAATACCAACTTGGAAGCTATTTGATTAATGCACTTGGAGAAGAAGCAATTCCTTCAACCCATGAGGAATTAGATGTTATAGACATGGAAGATCTGAATATCCTAAAAGAATTTCAGTTGAATATGATTATCAACATCCCACCGTATCTCAAGACATGCAAATGCAACGAGAATCCAGAAAAAACTTTTCTCGTTAACGTCGTTGAGATGTTGAATATTACCAAGGACACAGAAGAAATTGGTGCTATCAGGAGTTACATAACTAACTACATCTTTGAGGGAGAGAAAGGAAAGCTGAATACCGGAGAAGATGCTCTAAACCTAATAAGCATCTATAAGACAAGCAAGCTCACCGGGGGAGTTTTCACGAGGAACTACCCTGACAGATACTATATTATCAAAGTAGCCAGTTCACTCAGTGTTGCTGGAGCAAATGGAAAAGGTGGAAACCTCGCTAACTGGGTGATTGAGAAGGCCAGAAAGGGCGAGAAACTCAGGATAATAAACGACCATGTGATGAGCCCAACCTATACCCCCCAAGGTGACGAGCGCACTTGCAAATTCCTTCAGAATTCAGCCGAAGTCTGGAGGTCTACCACATGGTAAATGAAGGCTTTTGCTTGTGGTATGAGTCCACCAAGGCCATATTCGGAATCCTAGGCTGGAACCAGCTAGTGAGGAGGCCAAGATTCTCAGCTCTAGAGAACAAGATGCTTCACAACCTTGGTCCGAGAATGATGGAGTGGAGAGCTAAATTAAGAGAGCATTTAAACGAAATAAAGCTCCTTCAAACTAGCAGAGATCAACACAAGCAAACAGGGGATTCAAATGGATGAAGTAAATCAAGCACTCCACAAAATAGCCAGAGGAACAGGGATAATCTTCATGGGTACAATAATCTCAATGACGCTGGGGTTTGCAAGCAGAACACTTCTCGCGAGATTCTTTTCAACATCTCAGTACGGTGTGTTCAACCTCGCACTAACTATTTTTAGCATAAATCTCACAGTGGCAACATTAGGCCTTCCAGCTGCGTTGCCAAGGGAGATTGGATTCTACAGGAAAAAAGACCCAAGCAAGATGGAGAGCATAATCTCAACATCACTCGTCATTGTCACTATAAGTAGCACCCTAGGTGCCCTGATTTTGGCCCTAGCCTCCGGAGACATTGCGGGGGTGTTTCAAGAGCCCCGCCTTAACTCAAGCCTGAGGATATTGGCACTCGCTCTGCCGTTTTCCGCTTTGACTGGCGTACTGATTGCAATCTCCCAGGGATTTGGCAGGGTCCGAGAAAAGGTGTACTTTCAAAATATAATATACCCCCTACTGTGGCTAACGTTGGTTGAATTGCTTGTAGGTTTCAGTTTTCCATTTGAATGGGTTTTCTATGCATACATAACTGCTCAAATATTGAGATTTCTGACCATGATGATCGATATAAACAGACTCAAACTTATCCGTATACAGCCTCGATTCAACATTCAAATAGGAAAACAGCTGATTCTCTTTTCGATACCCCTTTTCATGAGTGGAATCCTTTCATTCATCATGAACTGGACGGACACATTGATGCTGGGATATTACAAAAACTCTGAGGTAGTGGGAATTTATAATGCAGCTACACCCCTAGCAAGGTTAATCCCGGTGTTCCTGAATTCTGCTGCATTTTTATACTCCCCCATTGCTGCTCAGTTGTACGCTCAGAGAAAAATCGGCGAGATAAAACGACTCTATCAAGTTCTAACAAAGTGGATATTCATGTTGACCCTCCCAATTTTTAGTGTAATGTTTCTCTTTCCGGAGGCCACAATAAACTTCCTATTCAGTTCTAAGTATGCCCAAGCAGCACCTGCTCTTCAGATACTATCTTTTGGTTTTATGTTTCACACAATTTTGGGGCTAAACGGAACAAGCATAATAGTTATGGGGAAGACAAGGTTTTTCATGATAGCCAATTTTATTTCGGCAGGCCTGAATATAATACTAAATACATTATTAATCCCCCAATATGGCGCTAATGGAGCCGCATTAGCAACAGCTGTTTCGTATCTGACTGTCAATATCTTGAATTCGACAAAGTTGTACAAAATTACAAAGATTCATCCATTTTATCGCAATTACAACAAGGTTATGTTTACATGCATAACCACATTAATTTTGTTCAGAATTATGATAAGATTCCACTCAAAAAACCTAAACTTACTATGGCTTGGGTTTATAGAGGGGTTGTTAATCTTGATTTGGATTATATTAGTAATCATCAATAAAAGTATAGACAAAGAAGATATTGAACTAATATTAGCAATAGAACGGAGCACTGGAATTAGACTAGATAAAATAAGGGAAATCTTGAAAAAGCTAACAAGATTATAGTCAGCTAAACACGAACGAAATACGATTACATTTATTAAGTG
>Ga0256842_1003033_pt1 | contig 11512 bp, 10 predicted proteins | sample 4559240metaG_FD_185973 | JGI IMG/M metagenome (GOLD analysis project Ga0256842, IMG submission 185973) | Hydrothermal vent microbial communities from Guaymas Basin, Mexico - 4559-240 | ecosystem: Environmental > Aquatic > Marine > Hydrothermal vents | place: Mexico: Guaymas Basin | collected...
TCGGTTGACAAACATTATCTTCACTGAGATAATCTTGAGCAGGATAATAATTTAAGCCTTTCGGCTCAGTCCACAAATGCCAAACCGTTCCACAGTTCTCTGATCTCACGCGTCGCATCGGGATAAACGCGCTTGAAAGTTATCCTCCAGTAACCGTTTCCGATGTCCTCTATGTCCTCGATGTGGATTTTCACGCCGAGTCTCTCGAAGTGGGTCACCATTTTGTGGGCGGTGCTCACATTTTTCACCCTGACCTTGAAGGTCTCCTCCACTTCCCCACCGCTCGCAACTTCATGGATGCTCTCGACAAACGGCCGGAGGAGGGCCTTGCCGAGGGCCCTCGCGTACTCGTCGAACTCTTCACCCCTGACGCGCTTCTCCGCCAGATAGAATGCCAGCCTCTTGATCCTCTGCATGAAGTACCCGTGTGGCAAGTCAAAGAAGATGCGGGACCCTATTTTGATATCGTTAATGTTGGCATAGGGCGTCACGTACTTCGCTATTTTCCTCATATCGGGTGTCTTCATCACGATGCCCTCCCGTCCCTCCCTGCTGAGCCTTTCGATAAGGTCGTAGAGCTCCTCAATCATTGAGCGGTCGTAGAGGCCGAAGACCTCTACCTGCGGAATACCGTACTCCTCGGCGAGTTTGTACCTTTCTTCAGCGGGAATGCTCCTCCCAGTTCCTTTTTCCTGGATGTCAAACAGGAAGAACTGGATGTCCTCCTCAACGTAGGGCGGCCCCTCAACGAGGTAAGGGCTCTCCGGCCCGGCCATCTCCCCAACGAGGACCAGGTTGGGGTAATCCCTGAAGAACTCCTCGTTGATGAAATCGAGTATTCGCTCGGTTGTGAAGGGGCACACAAAACCGCCCCGGGTGAGCGCTAAAATCCTGCCCTTAACTGTGACGACGCGGACGTTGTAGCCGTCAACCTTCTCCTCCACATAGAAGGGCCTTCTCCTGAAGATCCGCCTAATCCCGTTCTCAAGCTGAACGACTCTCTTTATGTGAGGAAATCCGGCGACAACTGTACCGTCTTCGAATACAACGGTTCCCCTCCTAAACCCCCTCGCGGAGTCGCGGAAGCGAACGTATCCAATCCCCTCAAACTCGTCTTCCATAAGGCCGCCTTTTCCCTCGAGAACTTCGAGTCTCTTCTCCGGGAGGCCGAGCTTCAGGAGGAGGTTTCGAAAGATCGAACTGACCATTCTCCCACCGGATGGAATAGGAGACCATCGTTAATAATCCTTATGAATAACTTCCACGTCAAAGACCCTGCCCAGCTCATGTAAGACTGCATCGTACAGCCATTCATACTTCCTCAGATGCTCCCTTCCCCTGCGGAAGTACTCCCCTCCATCAACGCCCATAAGTTCCTTCACCGCACCGAGGAAAATGTACCCAGCCCACGCGAGGGGATAGTTCGTGCTCTGAGCCAGCGCTATCATTTTCTCAGCCGTTTGCTCTGCCTCTTCAAGCTCGCCGAGCCCTATCAGGGAAACCGTCATGTAGGAGAGGGAATCAACGGCCCTACGGTAGTTCTTAATTCTGATGAAGTACTCAGAAGCTTCACCGGCCAGCTCAGCGGCTTTTCCATAAGCGCTCAGGTTGTAGTACGCCTTGGACAGCTCAAAGCGGGCCATGTTAGCGCCAAATGTCAGACCGTTGGCGAGGGCGAGCTCAAGGGCCTGCAGGTAATGCTCAACCCCTCTCTGATACTCTTCCATCTCACAGTACACGTCCCCAACGTGGAAGAGAACTTTAACTTCCCGCTCTGGATCGGGGGGCAAAAGCTTCGAGACCTCCATCTCCCGCATGGCACTCCTCAGGGCCTCGTCCAGATCACCGGTGTAGTACTCGTACTTCGTCCTCTCCATGTGGTACCAGAGCCAGACGAGCGGATCGTTCAGGCTTTCCGCTATGGCCTCGGTTCGTCTGAGGTACTCATTGGCCTTTTCGAACTCATTCTTCTCGATGTAGAGGTCGCTGAGATAGCTCAGCACGTTGGCGAGATGAATTCCTCCCAACCTATCGAGAACCTTCAGCCACAACTCCTCCGCCCTATCAAAGAAGCCCCTCTGGAAATGCACCTCGGCGATCTCGGAATCAACGTAGGGGTTGCCCTCAGCCTCGCTCAGAACCCTCAGGTAAGCTATCGGGAAGTCAACTATGAGGTGTCTGAACCTTCGTATCCTCATCTCGGTCAGATCCTTAAGCCGCTCAAGCCTTCCGGACCGGATCGTGTACCTGAAGGCTTTTATGAAGTCGTCCGGGGAGTTTTTGGAAAGTAGGTACTCCGCGTACTTGAGGTAGTACCCACCCTCATCCCCGTGAATGCCCTTCATTGCGAGGCCGCGTATCAGGTCGTGGAGGAAGTAACTCTCACCGCTCCTCTCCACCAGCCCCTTCCGCAGGAGAGAGTAAAGGACAGAAAAGGCGTTTTTCTTTCCGTAAAGCCTCTTGATGGCCTCATATTCAAGGGGTTCATTAAAAAGAGCCATGAGCGAGAGCATTTCCCTTTCGTCGTCGGTTAACGAATCGTAAGCCTCTGCGAAAATCATATCGAAGAAATTCGTCACGTCCCCGGGAGTCCCCTTTCTGGCCTCAGCGAACAGGTTGAGGGCAAGGGGGTGTCCTCTGGTTACGCCGTAGAGTCTTGCAAACTCCTCGGGCTCCATTTCAACGCCCTTGCTCCTCAACAGCTCGTAAGCATCCCCTGGTTCAAGGCCCTTGAGGTGTAAATAAAGAACGCCATCCCAGAGACCGAGGTTCGGCCTCTCTCGCGAGAGGAGCACGAGCTTTCCGCTTCTTAACCTTGAGGAGAGGAACGAGACGAGCCTCATAATCACGTCATCGCGGCACTTGTGGAAGTCATCGAAGACGATTTTTGCCCTTGTCTCCTCAACCCCTTCCAGGACGAGCTCGAAGATCGCCCGCTCTTCCCTGTTGCCGCTCCTAAGGTAATCAAGGAGGAGATGATAACCCCTCGTGTTGAGGAACAGCCCGAGCTGCCAGGCCAAGTAATCGAAGCTGTCTACCTCACTCAGCTGATACCAGAAAGCGTCCCCAAAGACCTTAGCCGCCAGACTTGTCTTTCCTATACCTGCTATTCCATATATCACGATGATGCTCTCCCCCGCGGAGGCAAGCTTGGAGATCTCCGATCGCCTGCCAACGAAGAGGCCAATCCGGGGAAGCCTGCCCTCAAGCAGGGGGACTTCGTAGCGAACGCGATCTGCCGTCTGGAGCACTACACCCCCGGGTTCAAAACTTATCCTGAGCTCGCCAACTTTGAGAGAGTAAACCCTGACGTTCCGTCCCCTTATCCTGATCCACCTTCCTTCCACCAGCCCGAGACGCTCCAGCAGTCTAAGTCGCCTCGACACATCGGTCTCGTCCTTCTGAAGGATACGGGCGAGCTCGCGCGGGTTAAATGAACCTGACTTGAGTATAGAGAGTATCTGAAGGTTTGTTTCGTTGGATATGAGCCTCAACATCTTCACTGTGTCCATCGAGGACACCTTGATCTCCTTACGCGTTCAAACTACTTATGGGTATCGAAAAAGAAGATCAGCGGGGACGCTCCTCCATCGCGTCCCTGATCTGCTTCATTATGAAGGTCTCTTCCGCCCGGAGCACTTTCACGACGACCTCCCTGCTGAGATTGGTCTCCTTCACTATGTAATCGACCAGCTCCCTCCTGACCCTCGCCAGCATGTTCACCCCCTCTTGGGGAAGTTGAGGATCGCAAGGCCAACGAGGGAGAGGGCAACAAGGCCGAGGTACACCGGGTTCCTTTCGCTTCCCGATGGAAGCTCGTACTTAACGATCCCGTCCTCGAACTTGATGTTCTTAGCCCCCTTCGGCAGGACGAGGGTTATAGTTTCAACGAGTCTGCCCTGACCGCCCAGTATGGGCTCAACGGTCGTCAGTACCAGGGTGTTCCCGTTCTGGGCGGAGAGCGTCGTGTCCTTGTCCCCAATCCTTATCTCCCAGTGGGATCCCCCGTTGATCGCCGCCCCCAGCATCGTGTACGTGGAAGTGATTCTGTTGTTCGTGTCGTCCCATTCGATCTTCATCCCCTCATACTGGGCGTCCGTCCTCTTGTTTTCAAACTCCCTCTTCAGCATGTAGGTTGTGGGGTAGCTCTGCTTCATCTGGAGGTAGAGGTTCGGAGTGAACTTCCAGGCTTCCTCAACCCGAGCGTTGCCGGCTTCATCCACTACCATCTTCATCGTGCCGTCTATCTTGTACTCAACGATCTTAACGTCCTGGGCAACTGCGAGAGGAACGATCAGGAGCAGGAGTAGAAAGACAAGGAGCCACCTCATCCCCATCACCTCAGCCTGAACGTGCTAACTATCTCCTCACCAAGCCGGTTGTACTGGTCGTTGTTCCTAGGGAAGGAGTAGACGACGGCAAAGCCAAGACCGTTGGCGGTGAAGTAGCGGGCAACGGCCGCATAATCCCCCTGATCAGAGGACAGCGAGTAAAGAACCGTGTAAACGTCCATCCCCGCTATGGTCGACTGCGTTTCCTGCCTGGCGTTTACCTCAATGCCCCCCTGGGCAAGACTGTCCTCAAAGGCGTTCACCATATCCTCCACGCCAACTCCCTGGAAGTAGAGCACCATGAACTCGAAGTTCCCATCCTGGCTGACGAGATAAACCATGCCCTCATATTCATCCGGTGCTCCCCAGTCAGCGGGGTACTGGAACGAGAAGTACTGACCTGAATAGGTTGCCCACCCCTGACCTCCGTTTCCACCGTTGCCTCCAGCGTTTCCTCCGGTATTACCGTTGTTCTCCCCGGTGTTCTGGTTTCCAGCGTTTCCACCGTTGTTCTGATGGAGGCTTATCCCCCACTTGGTCAGCACATCCGCAGGGAGCCCCGGGAGCTCGGGGGGAACAACACCCGAGGAATGGAGGGATGCAACGTCTATTATGAAGTGGGGCCCGCTCATCGCCGTCTGCCAGCTCTTCTGAACGCCAACCTGGACGGCCTCCTGGAAAGATGCACCGTCGTTTATCGCGGTCGCCTCCACCGGCACGATGCTTCCGCTGGGAAGCTCGATCAGAGGAAAGGCATGCCCCGGGATCAGAACGATGTAAGCCTTCAACCCCTGCGACATGGCCAGCGAAGCGAACCACAGTGCGAGATCTATACACGTCCCGCTCTTGTCCCGTATCACGTCCCTGGGAAACATTATGTGCTCGGAGAACTTTCCGGTCCAGTAGCCCTCGGCCTCGGTCTTGTATGAAAAGCCGTTCACTCTCGCCAGCTCCCACATGCCGCTGAGGCTCTTTATGGCCTCCTCATCGCTCAAGCTGGCTCCAGCACCCCCCGCCAGTTTGTTTCCTAAGTCTGCGAACTCCCTTACCACCGGATCGCTGGGAGTTACCCACGCGGCCAAGAGGGGAGCGTTGCTGAAGGTGTCGTAAAAGCTTCCTGTGCTTTCCTCGGGAGCGAGGGAAGAGAACACGAAGTCGTTCACGCCGAGTATTGTCAGGGGCTTGGTTACACTCTCCTCCCGGGTTCTCCCGTTCACCTCATAGGTTATGGTTATCCTCAGGTTCGAAGGGGTTGCGGCCGTTAACTTCGTGACCTCACTCGACAGTATCGGATAGTAGAGGTCAACGACCGCTCCCCCCGGCACGAGGACTGGGTAACTCTTCACGGACTCTGAAGCGTAGTTGTCTATCGAATACCTGATCTGGATGTTCCTTATCGGTCCATCCCCTGTGTTCCTGAGAACTACTTTAGCAACCCAGAAGCCGAGTTTTGGATTGCCGTATACCTTGTAGGCACCCGACATTATCTGCTCAAGGCTGTAAACCTTGTACTCAAGCCTTCCCTTTCCCTTCCCACCAAAGGCGCCGACGTAGCCGGCCAAACCAAAAATCAAGAGGAGCACCAAAACCACCGAACCTATAACCCTGGGGTTCATAGCATCACCGGTCCAGAATAGGGCATCAAAGTACTTACGGCGTTGGTTTGAGAAAAATCGTCAAACCCAAACAGGGCAAGAGGGAAGACAGAGAACGCAAAAAGAAGTGGAGAAACGTTCAGCGCTTCATCGTGGAGAGGACCTTCGTTGTTACGTCGTTTCCTTCCCTGTCGTAAATCCTGTAGTAAGCACTGTATGGCAGCTTCATCTTGGCCCTGTGCATGGCACCGAGGGCGAACTTAAGGTGCTGCTCGTTCACCCAGACGGTGAGTATCTTCTGGTCCTTCTTTACGCGAGCGGCGAGCCCGATCGGCTTTCCGAAGGGCCTGCGCATACCGTTTCCGTAACGGTCGGCCTTCCTTCCGGTGGCCATCGGGTTCTCACGGAGCACCTGGAACGGGTAAACGCGAATCTTGAAGTGGTAGTTGCTCCTGCCGACGTTCTTCTGGAGGTACCTGTTGACCTGAATACGAATCGCCTCGAGGGCGTTCTGCCTTATCTGCATGGCCTGCTCGGCGTGGAGGCTGACCTCGTATTCAAACTCGGCCGAGAGGTTGCCCATGTCGAATATCGTTATCTTCGGTCCCGGGGCACCGCGTATGTATTCCCTCCTCGTGTAAGCGGGCTTGTCAACGTCCCTATCGATCTTCGCCGGTCTAAGTCCCATAATCTCACCTCCAAATGAGCGTGAACCAGAGCCTAAACTTAGGCGAGTTGAGACCCTTATAAAAGTTTTGGACGTTCATATATCTTTCACCTTCGTCCCTTCGAGTATCAACCCGAGCGAGAAGGGTAGAAACGTCAGGAGCGCAAGGTTCAGGGTCAGCCCGACGTTCACCTCTCCTAGCGAGTACGCTATGCCGAAGAGCATTCCTCCAATGAAAGTCGAGAGGTTCTGGACGGCGTTTACCCCACCTATCGCGAGCGATGAGCGGTGGTAGCTCGCCAGAACTTTCCTCGAAATAGGTCTGAAGCTCTGGAAGGCGAAGAGGGCAAAGAATATCCCGAGGAAGACCGTAGGGGCCGTCTTTATCGAGGCCAAAATCGGTGATATTCCAGCGAGTAAAGCCGTGAGCTTCACCATCCTCGCCTCGCTTCTAACATCAGCAACCCACGAGACGAAGTAGCTGAGCAACGCCGAGAGGAAGCTAACCCAGCCGAGTAAAACGGCAGTCCTCTGCTTGTCGAGGTTCAGAGCCTCTGAGACGTAGACGTACGTTATCTCGCCCGAGGTGAAGGCCACTATAACCGCCATCAGAGAGGCGATTGTTAAAACCCTCCCCGGGTTTAAGCTCGGCTTCTCGCTCTCAGGTGTTTTCTTCTTCCTCGGCGTTATCAGGTCGAAGAGGAGGTAGTAGCTGAGGAGCATTATAAAACCCGTCAGGACGAAGAACGTCGAAGAAATCCACATCTGGCCGGCTAAACCGAGCCCAACCGTGTAGGCGTAGACGTAGTTGCCGAGAAGCGAAGCGATGCTCCCGAAGAAGAAATAAACCGCAGTGACGCGCGCCCTTATCTCCTTCGGTGTCGTTACTGCCAAAACGAACTGGGCCATCGGCCAGCTTATCCCGTTGAGGAAGCCGTTGAGGAGCTTTATCCCCACGACCTGGGGCCAGGTTGAGGTCAGCGGGTAGAGCTGAACAGCTATTGCGTTCCCCATCATGGCAATAGCGCCGAGGTAGACGAGTTTCTTGCCCCTCTCAAGGATGAGACCACCGAGGACGGAGGAGAAGGCCCTCGCGAGGACGAACGACATCGAGACGAGGGAAACGGCGAACATGCTCGCCCTGAGTATGTCGCGCGTGTAGAAGGCTATCGCAGGTGTAGCCAGACGGAAGGCTATCGTTCCGGTGAAGGCTGAGAATATGAGGAGCAGTATTCCCGCGAGCCGTCTCCGTTCCATTAGACCACCTTCTGAGCGTTATGTGCTTGACTTAAAAGATTTGGCCCCCGAAAGTTTTTCGAAAACCTAATCGATTGGTGCGTTTAGTTTCAGGTTTACGATGTCCTACCCGAACGAAGGCTTTTTACAGGGATGAGTTAACACGGCTTGAGGTGATTATAATGGAGCTCCGCTTCGACATGCAGTATGAGGACGCTTACAGGGAAGTCTACGAGATGGTGAAGCCGAAGTACAAGCTCTTTACCGCCGGCCCGGTCGCCTGCTTCCCGGAAGTCCTCGCGATAATGAGCGTCCAGATGTTCAGCCACCGCTCGGCCGAGGCAAAGGAGGTTCACGTTGACACCCTCAACAGACTCAAGGCCTTCCTTGAGGCCGACAAAGGCGAGATAATACTCTTTCCGAGCTCCGGAACCGGCTTCATGGAGGCCGCGGTCAGGAACACCGTCCCCCGCGGTGGAAAGGTTCTCGTTACCGTCATAGGGGCCTTCGGAGAGCGCTTCGCCGAAGTTGTTGAAACCAACGGGAGGAAGGCCGTCATCCTGAGGAAAGAGCCGGGGCAGGCCGTTAAGCCGGAGGAGCTCGACGACGCCCTCAGGAAGAATCCCGACGTCCACGCGGTCACGATAACCTACAACGAGACCTCGACCGGTGTCCTCAACCCGCTCCCGGAGCTGGCCAAGGTCGTCCACGAGCACGACAAGCTGTTATTCGTTGATGCAGTCTCGGCAATGGGCGGAGCGGACATAAAGTTCGACGAGTGGGGCATCGACCTCGTCTTCGCGAGCAGTCAGAAGGCCTTCGGCGTCCCGCCGGGACTCGCGGTTGCGGCGGTCAGCGAGCGCGTCTTCGAGATAGCCGAGAAAATGCCCGAGCGCGGCTGGTACTTCGACCTACCGCTCTACCGGAAGTTCAACGAGAAGAAGAAGGGAACACCTTCAACGCCACCGCTCCCGCAGATATTCGGCCTCAACGTCGTTCTCAGGATAATCGAGAAGATGGGCGGCAAAGAGGCCTGGCTCGACATGTACAGGAAGAGGAGCGAGATGATACGCGAGGGAGTCAAGGAGATGGGTCTCGGAATTTTAGCTGAACCGGGCTACGAGAGCCCGACGATAACTGCCGTTGTCGTCCCTGAGGGAATGAAAGGCATCGACGTTTACAACGCCATGCGCGAGCGCGGTTTCGAGCTTGCCAAGGGCTACGGAAGCGTGGCGGAGAAGACCTTCAGGATTGGAAACATGGGCTACATGACCTTCGACGACATCCGCGAGATGCTCGACAACCTCAGGGAAGTCATAGAAAAGCTTAAGGCCTGATTTCTCTTTCTTTTCCACTATGCGGAGGAGAACGGTTCTGGTAGTCCTGTGGCTTATCGGAAACGTCCTCGTCTTCTGGGCAGTTGCCTTAACAGCGAGCGGTTACTCCTTAGAGGGGTACCTTCCCTGGGAGAGCTCCAAGGTTTTTACTTACTCCCCGGTTCTCCACTCCAAGCCCGGCGACAAGCCGACTGAAATCCTCTACATGGTCGGGCGGAACGGCGAGCTGTACTATTACATCGTCTGGCGCGACGAGTACTTCAGCAACTCCCTAATAGACAAGCTTTACCGCCTCATGAGGGGCCTAATCTACGGCACCAGCGAGGACGTCGAGGTATTTGGGGTGGTTCCTGAGAACAGTTCGTTTTACTTTCAGACCTACGGCCACTCCTCCGTTCACGGGAAGATACTTCCAGACGGCTCGTGCCTGTGGTCTGAACGCGGGCTGACGATTCCCAACTGCACCGTTAACGGAACCCATGTGAAGCTCTACGTGGTCACGTGGAATCATATGCTCTCACTTCTTCCCGAGAACGACACCGTGCAGGTTTTCCCAGAGATGAGACACATGACTCCCGAGGACTATGTAGCGCTTGGCATGGTCAAGCGAACGAAGTACAGCATCGCGGGTATAGCCTTCAACTCGCTAACAGCATCTCTTGTAGTCACGGTTCTCCTGAATATTATTCTCTTTGTCCTCTTGAGGCGGTGGCTCCTCTTAAGAAGAGGAAGAAAAAACCTGAGAAGCCGCTTGCTATTTAGACGAGAGGTTTGAGCTCCCCGTTCTCTATTTTGTAAATCCTGTTTATCTTCTTCATTCCCGTTCTCCAGTCCCTGCTCAGCTCGACGAGGACGTCAAAGCGGTCGAAGGTCTTCTCGTCTATACCGAGCCAGTGCATAACCTCAGCCTTGAGGTCGTCGGTCATAACAAGTGATGTGACGATGAAGGCGTAGTCGTCTATCAGCTCGTCCAGAATCCTCGGGACGCTGACCGTGTGGAGGGTGTCTATTACCACGTAGTCAGGGCCGAGCTTTCTGAGCTTCTCAATGACTTCTTCCGTCCTTTCATCCGTCGAGCGCCGGTCGAAGGCAGTATCAATGACCTCGATGTTCGGCTTGAAGGGCTTGAATTCGCCGTAGGCAGTTACTACCGCTACCTTCCAGTCGTCGGGGACGTAGTGGAGTAGCGCTTCCACGAGCTTCGTCTTTCCGCTCCTGCTCGTTCCGACGATTAGTATGTCCTTCCTTCCGAGGACCTCTTCCCTCAGGAGCTCCATCTGCTCGGGCCTTGCCGAGCCGTAGCGTATCAAATCCTCGGGCTTGAAGATGTAGACGCCCATTCGCTTCACCGTAAGTAGTTCTCGCCGGGGGTTATAATTCTGCCGTTTGAGTGGTTGTGCCTTTGAGATTCTTCTTTGATGTTATGACATTATATTTTGTATTTTCTTGTCATCTCCTCGTGAATTCCCTGGAAATTTCATCATTTTTGGCGAAAATTCAAAATTTTCTGCACAAAGGCAATAAACCCGAAGGCACTCTGACGAAAATTGGGTGATTGATATGAACGCTCTCCAAATTGTAAGCAGGAAAATTGACCCGATCGCCGAGGTTCAGACGAGGGCTATAACTTATCTCACCGGCGAGCTGTCGAGGAAAGGCTTCCGCTGGTTGCTACCGGTGATGCTCAGCTCGATAACCGACCCGCTCTGGCCCGAGCCTTCCTCCGAGGAGGCCCTGAGACCGCCGGAGGTCGAGGTCTACGGGGAAAAGCTCAGGCTGATGCATAGTATGATACTCCACAAGCAGATGGCCGTCGCGATGGGGATAGATAAGCTCTTCGTCCTCTCTCCAAACGTGAGGCTTGAGAGCCGTTTGGCTGACGACGGAAGGCACGCCTACGAGTTCACCCAGCTCGACTTCGAAATTGCCCGCGCGAGCATGGACGACGTTATGGGCCTGATAGAAGAGCTCATCGTCGGCCTGTTCCGCGAGTTGAGACCGTTCGTCTGGGAGTCCTTCGAGAGGGAGCTTCCAAAGCCGAGGAGGCCCTTCAAACGCTTCACCCTTGAGGAAATCCTCGAAGAGTTCGGGAGCGAGGAGGAGGCGAGCAGAGAAATGGGAGAGCCCTTCTGGATAACGGGGATCCCGAGGGAGTTCTACGACAGGGAAGTTGACGGAATCTGGAGAAACTACGACCTCTATTTGCCTGAAGGCTACGGCGAGGTTTCGAGCGGTGGCGAGCGGGAGTGGGAGTACGAGAAGATACTGGCGAAAATACGCGCCTCTGGCCTGAGCGAAGAGGCCTTCAGGCCGTACCTTGAGGTAGCCAAGGCCGGTCTCCTTAGG
>Ga0256842_1003034_pt1 | contig 11507 bp, 13 predicted proteins | sample 4559240metaG_FD_185973 | JGI IMG/M metagenome (GOLD analysis project Ga0256842, IMG submission 185973) | Hydrothermal vent microbial communities from Guaymas Basin, Mexico - 4559-240 | ecosystem: Environmental > Aquatic > Marine > Hydrothermal vents | place: Mexico: Guaymas Basin | collected...
TAAACTAATTCGTTCTGAAGTTAATTCAGGAGTTTACTATGCTTTAGTAGATGTTTCTGGAAATGTTAGTATACAAGTTGTAGTTGATACGACTTTAGTAGATGCTGACTTTAGAAAAACTCTTGAAAGCACTCTTTTAACAAAATTAGCTCCAGGAGCTGAAGCTTACCAAGATGGTAATACTGATGAAGATGGACAAATCTCTTTAAATTTCAAATAATCACTTATAGAAGTGTAGGATTTTATTCTACACTTTACCAAGGATTAAATATGTGTATACCTCATGGAGGAACTTCTAAATCAAATGGATATGTGAAGAAAACCCGCCCTAAAGGACGATGCTTTCTTTCTTGAAAAGAGAGGTAAAGTATTGAAGGTGTTTATATAGCAGTTTGTGAAAATGCATTAGATCCAACTAAATTTAATTTAGAAATTTTTAGTCATAAAAATCTTGATGCAAATAAAAGACTTCAAGTAGAAAAAATTCTTATAGATAAGTTAGGTGCAACAGTTGGAGTGGTTGATGACGGAGCTGTAGAATTAACTTTTAATTAAATCAAAATAATCAGGGAATTCCGGTATAAATATTTTATAAGGAATATCTCTATTTATCTTTTGATTTGAAAAATTAATAGTAACATTATTACTAAATTCATCTATGTATGTTATTTTTAATAATGTTTTATCCTTATCCACATATATATAATATTCAATATTATCCTTCTCTAATAAAAATATATCTTTTTTATAAAATTTAGCATTTTTCAACATTTTAAATATATCTATAGTAGAAGATATTCTTTTTATAATAACTTGTTCTATCTCAGGTTCAATCAATAATACATTTCTCTCTGTTACATAGATTTCTTTTCTTACAGGTGTTTTATATACCCATAAAGCGTGATTTTCATTATTTGCGAATATCTCACCAGTATAAACTATTTTTTGATTTTTATTTTCTGTTACAGTTTGTTTAAAATTTGACTGAAATGATTTTAATTCATTAAAATTTTCATTTGACCATAAACAGGATGTTAATATAATCCCAACTATTATTTTTTTCATTAAGACAATTCCTTATACATATGTATTTCTTCTTCAAATCCTATATCTTCTATTACTTTTAAATATCTATTATAAAATTTTGACAATTCTTTACTATTCATACGTGACTTATCAAATGAGTGAGCGTGTAAATAAAGAGTCGTTACAGAGAAATCTTTTTGAAATAATGATATTTTTTCATTTATCATTTCAATAGACTTTTTTCCATAACCTTTTGATCTATATTTTGGATGTATTAAAAAATCATTTAAAGTTAATAATTTTCCTTCAACAATAAATTCAAAAACACCTATTTTTTTGTTATCTAAATTTATTTTAAATTGAAAAAACTTTTGAAGTCCATCACTCATTGATATATCTTTATAGTAATTAAAAAGTTTACAAGTAATAATTTTTTCTTTATCTTTTGGTAAAATTTGGTTTTTATATTCTTCTCTTTGCTCTTTATATACTTCTTGATAATTAATAAAACTCATATAAAATAATCCTTAATTTATTTAAAGATTATTATACTTTTATTTTCATTTACTTTTAAGAATCACAATGAAAGATATCTCTTGTATAAACTTTATCTTTTACATCTAAGATTTTTAAATCTATTCTATTAGCTACTATTATAGATGATGAAGATTTAAATTCATCTAAATTATCTAATATATTACAACCTAAAAAAGTTTTTTCTTTAGCAACAGGCTCATATATGATTACTTCTATATTCTTTGCAATTAATTTTTCAATAATACCTTCTATGGCAGAACTTCTAAAATTATCACTATCACTCTTCATTATTAATCTATAGATTCCTATTGTTTTTGGATTATTTTTACTTAATGTATCAGCAATAAAATCTTTTCGTGTTTCATTTGAGTCAACTATTGCTTGTATTATATTACTTGGAACACCTTCAAAATTAGATGCCAATTGTTTAGTATCTTTAGGAAAACAATAACCACCATATCCAAAAGATGGGTTGTTATAATGTGATCCTATTCTTGGGTCCAATCCAACACCATCTATTATTTGTTCTGAATTAAGACCATTTACTTCTGCATATGTATCTAATTCATTAAAATAAGCAACTCTCATCGCTAAGTAAGCATTTGAAAACAATTTAACCGCTTCAGTTTCAGTTGAGTTTGTATAAAGAATCTTGATATCCTTTTTATCAGCACCTTCTAGTAATAATTCCCCAAAAATTTTAGCTCTTTCGCTAATTTCACCAACAATAATTCTACTTGGATTTAAATTGTCAAGTAAAGCAGTACCCTCTCTTAAAAATTCAGGTGAAAACATAATATTGTCAATTTTAAATTTCTTTTTTAATGACTCAACATATCCAACAGGGATCGTTGATTTAATAACAATAACAGCTTCTTTATTAATTTTTAAAATATCTTCTATAACATATTCTATTGACTTAGTATTGAAATATTTTGTTTCTGGATCATAATCAGTAGGTGTTGCAATTATTATATAACTTGCCCCTATATAAGCTTCTTTTTTATTTAATGTAGCTTTAAAATCAAGATCCGTTCTTTTAAAAAACTCTTCCATTTTACTATCTTTAAAAGGGGGTATACCTTTGTTAATCATATTTATTTTTTCAGGTATAATATCTAAAGCAACAACCTCATTATTTTGTGACAATAAAAGCCCATTTGAAAGACCGACATATCCTGTTCCTACTATAGCTATTTTCATTAATATATTCCTTATTTTATTTTATTTTAAAGTGAATTATAATATAATACAAAAAAAAAGGCTATATTTTTATGATTAAATTACTAATTTCATTTTTTTTCTTATTTAACTTTACTCTTTATTCGAAAGAAATAAAAAAAGAAAAATATGATATATATATTAATAATAACCACACTTTACTAGAAAATACTGACTTTGAAATATATCCAAAAATTAACACATTTGAAAACAAAAATTCCATTTTTATAGATTTAAATAATTCTGATGTATATGATAAAAACAATATTAGTAGTATTTTTAATAAATTTAACTCAAAAAACAAAGCATATAATAAAGCACTTGGTAATCAGCATACTTTTTTAGGACTCTATTTTACAGGTGAATATCAACATTTCTTAGATAAATATGAAAACATCGGAAATGAATTTTATTTAGATAGTTCAAATAAATATGGTGCAGGTATAAGATGGGATTTCTTTGATAAAGGTTATTTTAAATCAAAAAAAGAAAAAGAGAAAAAAATAGTTGAAACAAGATTAGAAAATTTACAACTAAGAACACAATTTATTCAACATGAATTAAACAACAGAATATTTAATTCTAAATTATATTTAAATGAAATAGATCTAATTTTTAATAAACAAATGTTAGCTATATACAAAGATATCTATAAAAAAAGAAAGAATCTTATGTCTACAGGATTTATAGATGTAGAAGATGTACAAAATATTTCAATGAAAATTGAATTTTATCAAAATTATATAGATCATTATATTAGACAAGAAAGATTAAGTATGGATAAAGATCTTTTTTATTTTATAAATAATATAGAGAAAGTTGTTTTAATAAATAAGAAAGAATTTATTAAAATGATGAAATTAGATAACATTGCTTTAAAAACACAAGATGTATTTAAAGCAAGAGCTGATTTTTTCCCAGAATATATAGATAATGTAAGAGCTTATGTTTATGCAAAACATGAGTTTTTGGATTATTATGGAAATCAGGAATCGATAGGGTTTAATATAGAAATACCTATAGATATGACTCCAGAAAGAGATCAACTTATAAGACTTCAAAAAGAAAGATATAACTTAAATCAAGAAGCTATAGAAGTTAGACTTTATCAAAAAGTTACATATCTTTATCAACATTTTAGTTATATAAATACAAGAATAAAAGGTATGAAATCAGAGCTTAATTTTTTAGGTAAACAACGTTCAAATATTAACAAAAAATTACAAATGAAGTTAATTAGTCAAACTGAAAGCTTGATAAGAAAAATGGATATAAACAGATTAGATTCAACAAGATTAAGACATGAAATAATTAAGGCTAAAATTGAAAATTATTTAAATTTTTTAAATATATGTAATTTAATTAATTTTAAAGATATTCAAACTATAATAAGAATAGAGGGTAACTAAATGTCTATAACAAAAGAAGAAAATACAAAAAGAAAAGCTCAGAGGGTAGGTATTCCTTTAAGCCTACAAATAGATGGTGATATTTATGAAACTCACGATTGGAGTATGACAGGATTTGGTCTTAAGGTAAAAGGAATTAAACATTCTTTTGAAAAAGGAATTAATCATAAAGCTAAAGTAATACTTAATATGGGTGAAGCTGTTATTCTCATTGATTTAGAAATGAAAGTTAAGAATGTAAATGATCATCTTGTAGGTTTTGAGATAACATATATAAACGATAAAAATAAAAGAGTTCTAAGACATTTTTTAACATTATCTCTCGATGGTAAAGGTCATAATTTAGATGACCTTGTTAGTGATTTTACTATACCAGTTATAGAAACTCCTATAGAAGAGTCTATTTTATTAAATGATTCTGAACAAAATTCATTAAAAAAGAAATTTGTTAAAAAAGCTTATTTTTATATTATTTTACTAATAGTTTTATTGTTATTTACAATTTTTATTATCATATATAACTCAGCTATTGTTTATAATGATTATGGAGTAACGACAGGAAACAATATAAATGTAACAACTGTAATAGATGGTAAAATAGAAAAACTTTATGTAGAAAGAGGTTCTGTTATAAAAAAAGGTCAACTTTTATTTACAATGTCATCTGATAATTTTATAAATGATAAAAATAACTTAGAAAAAGACATTTCTTTAATAAAAAAACAGTTAAAAAGAATTAATAATAAAATAAACAATGTAAAATATAAAATAAACAAAATGAATAAAAATAAAAGTGTATCCTTAGCAGAATATAAAAAAGATTTATCTTTAGCAAAAAAAAGATTAGTCGAAGCTAAAAAGTTATATGAAATTAGGCTTATTACTTATGCTGATTATAGTACAGAAAAGCTTAATTTTTCAAAAACAAAAGAGATGGCAACTAATTTAATATTAACTACTGATCTTAAAGAAAATTTTGGATTAGAGAATATGTATAGAGAAAGAAATAGATTATCTGAATTATTACAGGAAAAGAACTTAGCTTTATCAACAACATTAATATCTTTAAACTCTTGTAAAATATTTGCAAGTGAAGATGGTATTATTCATGCCATAAAAATAAGAGAAAAACAATTTTTAGAAGCAGGTACATTAGCTTTAATTGAAGAGAGTAAAGAACCGTCATATATATTAATGAAAATGATTTCAGATAAAGTTATAGATGTTCATGTAGGACAAAAAGTATTAATTTATTCAACTAAAACAGAAAAAAATTATTATGGAACTGTTTCAGCTATAGGTTATAGCTCTTCTGATACAGTTACAAATACATTAATGGAAGTAGCTAAGAATGAAATATTGATTCAGATTAATTTTAATAGTAAACAAAGTTTCCCTTTAAATACACCTATTGAAACTTGGATTTTAAATGAAAAAAGTTATTATTTTCCAGTAATAGGACTTATTTATGATCAAAAAGTTAGATAAAAGACTTTCTCTTAAAACAGCTATATTACCGAGCCTTTTTTATTTATCAATATCTGGACTAATTTTATTTATGTTATATCCTTTTTTACATTATGTAAAAAAAGATGTTATCGTTGCTTTATCAGTTATAGGTCTGTGGAGATACTCTTTTCAAATAATAAATTATATAAGAGCAATAATTTATAGACTATATAAATATCCTATATTAAAAAGAGAAATCTCTCAACTAAAGAAAGAAGGTAAATATCCTGAACATATATATTTTTTAATACCATCTTACAGAGAAGAGCCCTGGGTATCTATAGAGTCATTTCAAAGTATCTTCTCAGATATGAATAATATTCCATCTAAAGCTACTCTTTTAGTATCTGTTGGATCAGCAAGAGAAGAAGCTATAATAAGAACAATCTATGAATCACACCCTACAAATCAAAAAATAGATATTATATTTCAGTTACAAAGTAAAGGAAAGAGATATGCTATGGGACATGGGTTAAGAGCAATTTCAAGAGACTATCATAAACGTGGATTATATGAAAAAAATTCAGTAGTTATTTTTATGGATGGAGATTCTTATTTAGAGCCAGGAACATTAGAAAAATGTTTACCTGTTTTTAAAGTAAGACAGAAAGTCGGTGCTGTTACAACTAATGAAATGTCTTTTATTAATACAAAATCGAATTGGTATAAAGATTGGTTTAGTTTAAAATTCGGACAGAGACACATACTTTTCCAAAGTCATTCTTTGTCAGATAAAGTTATAACTTTAACAGGTCGTTTTAGTGTCTTTAGATTAGATATTTGTTTAGAAGAAGATTTTATAAAACAAATAGAAGATGACATTCTTACAAATCCAATGACAGGAAGATTTAGATTTTTAATGGGAGACGATAAAAGTTCTTGGTTTTATTTATTTAAAAAAGGATGGGATATGCTTTATATTCCTGATTCTATTATATATACATTAGAAAGTAGAGATGACCATTTTTTAAATTTATCATTTTCACTTCCATTTAGATGGTATGGTAATACCTTAAGAAATAATGATAGAGCTGTTAAAATTAAAAATATATCACCTTTTATAAACTATGTAATTAGAGATCAAGTATTTAATATGTGGACCTCATTAGTAGGTATCTCTGCAGCAAGTATTTTAGCTATATTTGTTAATCCTATATATTTACCTATATATATTTCTTGGGTTCTTTTTATAAAAGTTATTCAACAAAATGTTATTGCGGCAATGGGTTATCCTGTTACAATAAATAGTATACCTTTAATGCTTTATTCTCAATGGGTTGGTTCTTTTGTTAAAATATATGCATATTTCCATTTAAATAAACAAACTTATAATAAATCAGGTTCAACTCAAAAACTTAAAAATTATGGACGAATTAATCACCCTTGGTTTGATCATTTTGGACTATTTAGAATGTTTACAGTTGTTTTAGCTTTTTATTTATCTTTATTCTTAGTATCAAATGCAACAGAAGTTCCTAATTTAAAATTCTTCAAATCAATGGATAAAAAAAGTAATATAATTTATGTTAAAAAAGACCATAAAAAAATGGCTTCTTATATTAATAATTTAATTGAAAATTCAGATGATAATATTACAATATTGTTACCTATGGGTAATGTGTATATAAAGTCACCAATCTTAATAACACGAAGTAATATAAAAATAATTGGTAATCAAACTACAATAATATATTCTTTTAAAAAGAAAGAATCAGCTGCTATTTTTATAAAAGGAAGTCTAAATAATAAAAAGATTAAAAAGATCAAAAAAGATACTTATTATTTAATGGAGCAAAGTAATGATAAAGATTTACTAAAAGATTTAGGCTCTAAAGTATGGAATAAAAAATATCCATATATTAGAAAAGATATAAAATTTAATGAAAATGAAATAAAAACTAAATTTACTAAAAAAGTAAGATATCGTAAATTAAATATGATTAAAAATGTTACATTAAAGAACTTTACAATTAAAGGAGATGAAGATACTTCTGAATATTCTTATATATACAAGAATATAAACAAAAGGAAAATAGCTTCTTCTATAAAAGTAAAATATGCTGCAAATATAAATATTGAAGATATTAATATTTTAAATTCATATTCTCATACTATAGATTTAGATACAGTTTATAATATTTCAGTTAAAAGAATTTATGCTGATGGTAGTTTAAATAAAGGTAAAGGTGGGAATGGTTATTTTAAAGTATCAAGAACATTTAATTCAAAGTTTGAAGGTATTACCTTATTAAATTTAAGACACTTAACTATACAATGGTCTTCTGCTTACAATGTTTTTGATGGTATTAACTTATATAATACAGATTTAAATTTTCATGGAGGTGGAACTCATCATAATCTTATAAAAAATATAGAATTTTATGTCTCTAAGAAAGATCATAAATGGGGAAATATCTTTAACACTCCAAATAATGCCAAATGGGCCCCACCTGACTATAAAAATAATATAGTATTAAAATAAAAGGATCTATAATGAAATATATTTTTTATATATAATTGTAATTATCTTTATGTATGGTTGTAAAGTTAGACTTTACTATTCAGAAACTATTTCTAATTATACATGGATTCAAATACACGCGACTAAGCCTTTTTCTTGGCCATTGTTAAGACTTACAACTCTACACAATAAAGATGGCGTTTATGACCATATATGGCTTGTTTATATGGTAGGTGGAGAAATTGATTCAGAACGAAGATGGATTGATCTTGGTAAGCGACCAAAGAAAACATTTGATTTTAAAGTATTTATACATAAAAATAGACTGATAGTTTCTATTTCAGGTGTCGAAAAATTTAATCAAGATATAAGTTATTGGGAATCTTATGAAAATTATTATAAAGCAGGTCCTTATTTCACAAAAAAAAGATGAAGTTGGTACCAGAATGATAATCTTTAAAGAATTAGATTCTATTTATGAATAGTTTTAAATAATGAAATAGGTTATAATTATATAAAAAGGATTTTGCATTGAAAGAATTATTTAAAAATGAAATGTCGACAATCTTTAAGATTCACACAGAAAAAGAATCTTTTAAAGATATTTTTATAAAAGACAAATCTATTCTTATTAAAAATTTATGGTCATCTGATGATTATATTAAATTAATTGTAATATCTTTATCTATTATTTTTTTAGCTGCATTAATTTTATCTAATATCAATCAAAAAATAGCAGTATTTTTGTTAATATCATTTATTACTATTATAAGTTTTATAGTCTTTACAAAAATAAATTCTATAAAAGGTATAAAAAAAAGAATTGCTTTTTTAAAAAAGAATGGTATAGATAGATTATCTAAATTTACACAGAATAAATTCAATATAAATTATGACAATCAAGTTATTATAGAGGCAAGTAATTCTATAACAGAAAAATATGGAGAAGAGTTAAAACAACTTAAAAATCAGGAAAAAGAGGAATTTTTAATAAATGTTTATACTAAAGAAGTTGATATTATAAAAAAAAGATTAAATCAACTTAAAATAAATATAGAAAATAAATAACTATATTTTTTTAAATCCTGAAAAATATTCTAAAGCAGCTTTAGCGGCATCTTTTTCTTTTAAATGTCCATCAGAATAAAAGACAAGAGTATAACTATCTTTATAACCAGTATATATCTCTATAGACCAATTATTAATTTTTTGATAAGTTAATGATATATTTAAATCTCTACTTAAACAATGTTTAATTATTTTTTTTCTTAATTTCATTTAAAATCCTTAAGGGAATATATATTTAGAAGTTAATGAAAATAGCTTTATTATCTTTATTTTTTTGGAAATAATCACGAACTTCTATTAAAATTTTACCTAAATTATTTTGATCGATACCATTACAAGTTCCCCAATATGTATCACCCCAATAATTTCTTTCTTCTATATGGCCTTTTTGTTAAAGAAGTTTTTCTTTAAGATCTTTAAAAACATTTTATAGTGTTGGTTTAAATACTAAAGAATCTACATTTAAAACAGAGAACTCTTCATTAATTAGAATTAGATTAAAAATATTACGTATTTCTACAGCATTTAAGATGCTTTTTAGAGGTTTATACTTTATTTTTGACGATTACCTTCCATTTTTATAAATAGGTCTATAAATGGCTTAGAATGACTTTTGTCTAAATATTTTTCTAATTGTGAATATTCTAAGATAAAAGATTTTTCTGTCATTACATAAGCATAAATAAAATACATTAACTCTTCTTTTTCATTATATGTTTTTTTATTAATAGAACAACACCTTTTACATTTACAATCTGTTCCAAAAAATGCACTGTTACAGTAACGAGAGAAAGTTGTTTTAGACATTATAAAAATCCTTTTATATAATAATAACTTTTTTGTTTAGTTTAAGCTTCTATTAGATATAATCTATTTAATATTTAAATAGGAATTTATTATGTCAATTTTATTAAAAAAGAAAATAATTAAATCAATTAAGACAGGGGATATTTTAGTAGAACCATTTATAAAAAAGAATGTTGGACCTAATTCTATAGATGTAACATTATCAAATAAGTTAGTTACATATGTACCTTTAAAAGAATTTCATTCAGATGGAAAGATTTATTTACTTGTAGATAAAAAGAAAATGAAGAAAATGAAAACTTACTCAAAAAAGTTAAAGACTGTCGTTATTTCTACTTCAAAAAAGAATAAAATATTTTTATATACCATACCAAAAAGAGGCGTTGTTTTAACACAAGGTATAATGTATTTAGGATCTACAAACGAAAAAGCTGGCTCTTCAAGATACATTCCTATGTATGAGGGTAGAAGCTCAAAAGCAAGACTTAGTTTACAAAGTCATATATCTGCAGGTTTTGGGGATATCGGTTTTCAATCAAATTGGACTTTGGAAATAATAGTTACACATCCTTTACATATTTATCCTAACGAAAGAATTGGTCAAGTATATTTTATGGATATTAAGAAAAAAGATTTCAAAAAAATGAGTAAGAAATCTCTATATGATGGTAAGTATAATAACCAAACTGGGCCACAAGCTTCAAAATCACATAAAGATTTTAAATAAACTCTAATTAAAAAGTTTATTTTTTAGAAGAAAGTATTTCTATTTTTGGATTTTCTTTTTTAGTTTGAGAAGCCATAACTTTTTTTACAATATCATCTATAGCTAAAGAAACAATTGCAACATCAAAATTACTTTCATAAATTATATTAGATATATCTGTTATAGATAATTCTACTCCAGCTTCTATTTTATTTTCTACAACATAACTTTCAATAGCATTAATTAAAATATAGTTTAAACTTCCATTATTTTGGTTTAGTGTTGTGAAAACATAATGAAAAATAAATGCATACCAATGATCTTCAGGTATTTTATCTATAACTTCATCTGATAGAGGTATATATTTACCTTGAGGTAGAATATTTATTAACATATCGTTAATAACAGTATTTAGTTTTTCATCTATCATTAAGAAAGCTTTATCTTTAGTTTCTTCTTTTTGAATTAGCTCTGTTAAAGAGATAAAAGCTTTAAGATCTTCTGAGGGATTTGTTAATTTTATTTTCATTTAAATTCCTTGTTTTAATGTAAAAGTATTATAGTATTAGTTATCTTAAATTAAGATAAACTTAATAATATTTATATTTATATTTTACCTCTCTTTTCAAGAAAGAAAGCATCGTCCTTCAGGGCGGTGATGAATTTCTTGACTAATAAATAAAAATTTGATAAAATCTTTGTATGATAATTAATTATAAATACAGAATATATCCAAACAAAACTCAAGAAAAACACTTAGATA
>Ga0256842_1003035_pt1 | contig 11504 bp, 10 predicted proteins | sample 4559240metaG_FD_185973 | JGI IMG/M metagenome (GOLD analysis project Ga0256842, IMG submission 185973) | Hydrothermal vent microbial communities from Guaymas Basin, Mexico - 4559-240 | ecosystem: Environmental > Aquatic > Marine > Hydrothermal vents | place: Mexico: Guaymas Basin | collected...
TTATCAAGCAATTTGATACCCTCCTTCCAGCTGTGATCCGGGGAAGGAGGGTAAAGCATTTCATATAGGATTTTAACTGAGCCAACGAATACCATTTCGTATAGATTTTTGATGAGTCAATTCGCGTATTTGACCGATGGCTCAAACCAATCTTATAATGAAAACATGGCTCTCTTAATACCTTACAAAGGAAAGTTCCCTCAAATCGAAGAAGATGCGTTTGTAGCGCCCAACGCCACTTTGATCGGGGATGTTGTCGTCAAAAAGGGCGCATCCATCTGGTATAATGCGGTTTTGCGGGGCGACTTAGAGCGGATCGAGATAGGCGAATACTCCAACATTCAGGACAACGTCGTGGTGCACGTGGAGCCGGGTGTCCCTGTCATCGTCGGTAACTACGTGACCGTTGGACATGCCGCCATCCTTCACGGATGTATCATTGAGGATTATGCCCTCATCGGGATGGGCGCCACCATCCTCGACCATGCCAGAATAGGGAAGGGGGCGGTGGTGGCTGCCGGCGCTGTTGTGCTTGTCCGTAAGGAAATTCCGCCGCTCAAACTTGTCGCAGGAATACCAGCGGAGATCAAGAAGGACCTGCCCGAATCGATTTTGGAAGAGGCGAAAAAGGCAGCCCTGAGATACTACGAATACGCTCGTGGTAACAAGGAGGGGCTGGAATCCATCGTGCTATGAACGTGAGAATACTGATACTCGCCGCCACGATTGTATTCGGCCGCAGTTATTTCAAGGAAATAAGATCCCTTATCGATGAGGGCGAACCGGAACAGGCTCTTCAGATAATCAACGCCAGACTGCCTGAAACCAGCGGGAAGAAGCGTCAGACGCTTCTTGAACTTGCGGTGATGGCGAGCATGAAGGCCGGGGATTGGGAAGGTGTGCTGAGCTACGGTAACGAGTTCGTTCGGGAGTTCCCCGATAGCAAGAAGGTCGGCGAGATAAGGTTCTTCATGGCAAAGGCTTACCTTGCAATGGGCCGCAAGGACGACGCCGCCGTCGAGATGCTTAAAGCTTACTCATCGCGAGGACCTTCATGGGTCAAAGATAGCAGTTATACCTACCTGTTCGGCATAGTGAACATCGAGACCAACCTGTTCAACAGCCTGATCTCCCGCGGATACCTCGACAAAAGGGTAACTCCGACGATGAAGGTGGCGGTGATCGTTCCGAGGAGCGGGCCGCTTGCGCCGCTCGGAGACGAGTTCATGCGCGGATTTCTTATGGCTGTGCCAGTGAACATTGAGCTGCAAGTGTTCGACACGCAGAGCGACACGGCCTACGCCTCACTTCTGGCCGATAGGCTCAGGGACAGCATTTTCTCTGTCGTCATTGGCCCCATCACCTCGATCTTTGCCCGAAAGATGTCACCGGTTTTCGACAGCGTGGCGCTCTTTGACCTCGTGCCGGCCGCAGCTGACCTGAGGTTAGGCGACATTGGCATGTTTGTCATCCCGTTCAACTATACCCTTAAGCTTGAGGTTGAAAAATTGGCTTCTTACGCCATGGATTCGCTTGGCGCAGACCGGTTTTTCATCCTGTATCCACCTGAGGCCCGATATGTTGCGGCGGCGTTCTACTTCAAACAGCTAATTGAATCACGGGACGGCATTGTTCTTGACGCCGTGAAGATCCCTGACGAGGGACTGCCATTCAGGGATGAGATGGAACTGATCCGCAGGATCGGAAAGGCGGAAAACAGCGTGGTTTTTGTGCCTTCGGGCAACCGTGGTATCTACTCCATGATGGGGCAGATGAAGTTTTACGATGTGAATCCGATAGTTCTGGGCTGTGATGGATGGCTTAACTGGCACAGAAAGAACGAACTCAACATCGTCATTGCGTCGCCTCCGCCCGGTGAGCCTGACGTGGATCGCGAGGCCATGATCAACAATTTCATGGAAATACACAAAGCGAGGCCATCCACGATCGCCATGGTCGGGTATGACGCTGGTGTGATAGTCACCAGATTGCTGAATCAGGGGCCGATCTCATCGCTTTCGGCATGGCAGAAAGCCGATTCCATCGGCATATTCCGTGGCGTTGCAGGTGACTATGTTTTGTCGAAAAGAAAGGATTTCATTAAACTTTATAGCTTCGGGCATATTGAACTATCAAAAGGAGGAAATCAATGGCAACCCAACGTTCAAGGAGAGTAAACAGCCGCAAAAGGACTTCCAGGACTCAAAAAGCGGGTGGAAAAAAGAAAACTTACACGAAAAAGCCCCGTGAGGTGTATCCAATTCCTAAAGGCCTTCCTTACGATGCTGTTAGTTATACGCTGTTTTTCGCTGGTTTGATACTGGCGCTCATCGGTTTTTACCTATTGTGGAAGGGCGACGATGTGGCTTCCGTGATAACCATGGTGGTCGGTTACGTGATTCTCATTCCGATAGCCCTTTACAGGCGCGGCAGGGACAAAAAGTCCGGGGAAGAATCTGCTTCACAATAGGTTCTGGGACTTCTTTTCCTTCAATTTTGCCCAATTTGCAGTTAGCAAGGGCGTATTATACGATTTTTAAAGGAGGTCAATAGAAATGCATTTGATCCTTGCAATTCAAATTCTGGGGTTCACTCCCCGGACGATTCACCAGATCGAGTATTTCAGCCATTCGGATAACGCTCCCCGCGAGATGGTGGCGCTTGAGGAGCCTGTTCTCCCGCTTCAGGAGCGGAAAACTGCGCTGACGCGCACTGTTTATGGGTTTCTGCCTTACTGGCAGCGTTCCCAATACGTTCACATCAGATGGGATTTGATAACGCATGTCGTGCCTTTCGGCGTCGAGATTAACGGCAGCGGGGACATCGTCAACTATCACGGCTGGCCGTCCTACTGGAGCGAGGTTATCGACAGCGCCCACGCACACGGCGTCCGCGTTCACCTTGCAGTGATCCTGTTCAACTCGGATGCGATCCATACGCTCATCACCAGCCCGACGAACACGGCGAATGCGATCGCTAACCTCCTGAATGCCGTCAATGCAGGCGGTGTTGAGGGGGTAAACATAGATTTTGAGATACCTCCTTCGAGTGACCGGGATGCGCTTACAGCCTTCATGCAGGCGCTTGCCGACACGTTTCACAACCACAACCTTGAGGTCACGATGGACCTGATGGCGGTTGATGATGCGTGGTCAGACAGATACGATCAGGCGGCGCTCGCCTCGTTTCTGGACGGACTGATGATAATGTCCTATGACTACTTCTATCCCGGCAGCGACCATGCCGGGCCGCCGTCGCCGCTCACAGGCTACACCTACAACTTCACCCGTTCGATGAACCACTATTCGTCAACAACCGGCCGTCCCGAGAAGATAATCATGGGAGTGCCTTACTACGGCTATGACTGGCCGACCGTGGATTCCACCAGAGGCTCTCGCACAAGAGGTCAGGCATCGGCGGTGTTCTACGCCTCGGCGGCGGTGAACGCATCGATTTACGGCAGGATCTGGGACTCTTTCTCTCAAACGCCGTGGTATCGATACAACAGCGACGGCTGGCATCAGTGCTGGTATGACGATGATTCCAGCCTGACGCTCAAGTATCAGGCTGTCAACTCCACCAGCGTTCAGGGCATCGGCATCTGGGCGCTGACCTACGACGGCACGCGTCCTGAGCTGTGGTATGCCCTCCTTGCCAATTTCGCCGAGCCGTGGGATGTGCCCGGAGAGGTCACCCACCTGAAGGCCGATCCGATACTCAATGGCAGGATCAGGCTCTCATGGACGCCTGTCGAGAACGCCGCAAGATACAGGGTTTACATGAGCACCGATGGAGAGAGCTATCAGCTCATTTCGACCGCTTACTCCACCATTTTGATGTTCGGCGGACTTGACACCAGCACGGTCTATTTCTACCGCATTCAGCCGGTCAATCCATGGCATGAAGGCGAACTGTCGGAAGTCGTGGCGGTCAGGCCTTCAGCAAGGACATTGCCGCAGGTGATGATGGTGAACGCCACATCCGACCCGAATGCGCTCATCCCCTATGCCCGCACCCTCGCCGAACGGAACCTCTATTTTGGCACGGTCAGCGAGGACGTGGTCGAGGACAGCGGCGTCGTTCTGGCATGGTATCGTGCGGTTGTGTGGGTCTCAGGCGATTCCGGCGATTCCACGCCCGTTATGACCCCGGCGGCAGAGGCCATCCTGAGCGACTTCGTCAGCTCCGGTGGAAACCTGCTGATCTCAGGCTCGAACGTTGCCAGCAGCCTTGTATCCTCCGGTGATCCAGCAGATTCCGCCTTCCTGCACGACGTCCTTGGCGTCGAGTTCGTCACCGATGATGCCACCGACGGCTATTCCTTTGAGGGCGTCCTGCCGCAGGTGGCCGGGACATACAATTTCGACGATGGGACGCATGGCCATTACGATGTTGCTGATCCCGATGGCGTTCGTGCTGTTGATGGGGCGCTCACGGCTTTTGTCTTCAGCGGGACGGATACGTCGGCCGTCGGAGTGGCCGGAGTCCTGCGCGGGGACAACGTGGTTTTCGTCACCGTTCCGCTTGAGACCGTTTACCCGGATGACTCCCTCAACCTGCTTCTGCACAGGATATTTGACATTTTCGGCGTCACGGCAGTCCATGAGTCCGATGAGGTTGCGGTCCCCGCTTCCCTTCTGAGACTGCCTTCCACCGTCATAAACGGTGAGCTGCGGCTCGTCCCCAACGTCAGGAAGCCCCTCAGCTTCCAGATCATGGATGCGTCCGGAAGGCTTATAGGCCGGGGATTCCTGTCTCACAGTTCCCCTGTGACGGTGCGCCTGCCGAAAAGCGGCGTTTACTTTGTCAGGGTAACCGACGGGCAAACTGAAGAGATAGACAGGGTTGTCAATGTTCGATAGACATCTTTTGATAACGGGGAGGCCCGGAGTCGGCAAAACGACGTTGATCAAGGATAGCGTCGAGTTTGCGCGCGGGTTGGGCCTCTCCGTCTATGGCTTTTACACCGAGGAGATCCGCCGCGAAGGCCAGCGGGTGGGGTTCCTGATAAAGGTTCTGCCCCGCGGCAAAAGCGGCCGGCTTGCCGGACTCGGCAAAGGCCCGGATGGCACATTTCAGCCATACGGCAGATACAAGGTCTATGTCAACCATTTCGAGGAACTTGTGATCGAGAACCTTGAACGGGCGCAGAAGAAGGCCGACCTCATTGCCATCGACGAGATCGGCGGAATGGAACTGCTCTCAAAGAAGTTCGGCCAGACCGTGAAGCGGTTGCTCAGGTCAAAGACCGTCCCGGTGCTTGCGACGATCCAGCTCAAAAAGGTTCACCTTGTCGAGAAATGGGACATCACGGACAACGTGCGGCTCCTTGAACTGCACGAGACCACCCGCAGAAGGGTTAAGATGGAGGTCAGGGACTGGATTGCGGCGATCGCCGGGCGACGGCGATTCAGATGACCCTGCCTTCCGGCGAGAAACGGAACCCTTCGGGCAGAAGCTCGCTGAGCTTTTTCACCTCAACCGAATCCCCGGTTGCCGAGATGACGTCCATGTCGTCTTCGGCAAATTCCAGCAGGACCTGGCGACAGGCGCCGCAGGGCCATGTGGGTTTCTCGGTCTCCGTGTAAATTGCGACCGCCCTGATGACACGTTCCCCTTCGGACACGGCCTTGAAAACCGCTACCCGCTCGGCGCAGATGGTCAACCCGTAGGACGAGTTCTCGACGTTGACCCCGGTGTAGATCCTGCCGCTTCCCGCAAGCACGGCGGCCCCGACCTTGAAGCCAGAGAACGGGGCATAGGCGTTTTTTCGCACTTCCTTTGCGGCCTCAATCAGCCTGCCAATGGTTCCGCTGTCCATATCTCATCCCTCCTGTTGTAGATAAGTTTAAACCTCCTGCCGTCTTCCAGCACAACGATGAAGGTCATTCGGTCGGGCTCGGCCGATGCCGGCAGCCATTCCCTGACGGTTAGCCGCCTGCCGTTGAGCTCCACGCTTACGGGATGGTCGCACCAGCTGCCGCCGGCGTAACACTCGACTTTGACCTCTAATCCTTTTTGAAAACGAGGAGCCATAGCCCGAACAGCATCAATCCGATGGAAATCCACTGGTTGACCGTCAGCGGAAGCCCGAAAAGGTAGGCTCCGGGATCGTAAGCCCTGAAAAAGTCATCGACGAACCTGACTAAGGGGCCGAGGATCATGTAAAGTCCGAAAAGCGCTCCGTCGTGGAGCTTAAACCTCCTGCGCACCCACAGCAGGATGAAGAATATCAACAGGTTGCCGAAGGATTCATAGAGCTGTGTCGGGTGGATTTTCTGGGGCCCGAACTCAGCAAAGGCGGGAGAGCCGGGTTTAAACGAGACGCCGAAAATCGAATTGGTCGGCTTTCCGTAGCAACAGCCGTTGAAAAAGCAGCCCCAGCGCCCGATGAACATGCCGAGGGCAAGGGCCGGAGCCGCCCAGTCAACCGCCTGCCAGAGCGGCAGGCCTTTCTTTTTGAGCAGTATCAGGCCTGTGACAAATGCGAAGACGAACCCGCCGAAAAAGACCATCCCCCCGCGCCAGATGGCAAATGCGAGGAGCGGATTGCTGGCAAATTCCGATGGATGGTAGAGGACGTAAAACACCCGTGCACCGATGATGGCCGCCACTACAATCCATGTGCCGATGTCGAAGATGTCGTCGGGGTTGTAGCCGTGCTTTTTCGCCTCATGTGCCACCCACAGGATGCCCACGATGAAGCCGGTCAGGACAAAGACTCCCCATGTCCTGATTTCCAGTGTGCCTATCCTGAACAGGATCGGATGCATATTGACCTCCTTACGCTTCTGTTCCGAGAGTTGAGGGTAATTTTAAGGTAAATCCGTGCACGGCGCCGATGGAGATGGCTTGAGAAAAAGAAAAGGCCCGATGGCGTTAACCTATCGGGCCTCGAAATCTGAATCTGCCAGTTGTTCAGGACTCGTTTTCCATCTCAGGGAACCTGAGCAGCGCGCCGATGTGGCCTATGTCCTGCATCAGCGACTTTTCGATCACGTGCTCCACGCTGGCGCCCTGTTCGATAGCCTCCTCGATGGCATCATCAATAATATCAACGACTTTCAGGGTCTTTGTGCCGCAGACCGGACATGTCTCCTCCCCGGTGCCGAGGAAGCCGCAGTTCGGGCATCTGACGCCGGGCACCTCGTAGCCGGTTTCCACGATGAGCGTCTGAACCTGATTGTGCATGAGCGCATCGAGCGTGTCCTTGAGGCCGGCGACGGCGAGTCTGCCCTCGGCCAGCCTGTTCTTAAGCTCCTCGACGAGCTTGCGCTCCTCCTCACGCTCAACGATCTCCTCGATCTTACGTGCCCTTCTGAGGATCACATCGATGCTGTCTGAAGGGTCAGCCTCAAATCGCCCCGCTATCTTCTGCCTGATCCTGAAGGGCAGGTATAGCATCAGCTGTCCTTCGAGTTTGCGTGGCTCACCGATGATCAAAAGGTCGTAATCTCTGAGCGAGAAGAGCATATCGATGACCTCACTCACACGCATGAAATGCTCTGCGAGGGCGTAGTCGTATTTTCTGCGCAGACGGGCCGGCGGGGATTTCAGCCTTGCCCTCAAGTTGATATCGACCAGTTTCTCGGCATCGACGATTGAACCCATAAACATCTCGTAAAAGCGCGCCTTCTTGTGGTCAACCACAACCACGAGGTAGCGTTTGTATTCGTCCAGCAGGAGGGTGAGGGGGCGGATCAGCGGTGAATAGTCGAAGACCAGCCGTTCCCTCAACGGACGGGGCAGATAATAGACCTGAAAGAGGTTTCTGTTGTGGGATGAAAACACCGCCACGCCCTTTATGAGGTAAGGCTCGGGGTCCTTGACGTCCACGATGAGCCTGTTCTCGACGAAGTCCTGAATCTTCTTCAGGTCCTGCCTGACTGATTCCTTCTGCCGCTCTGTCAGGTCGGATGATTCCAGTTCGGTGCGGGCCTTCTCTATCATTTCCCTTGTCCGTTCGACGAAATCGCCCCTATCCACGACTGTCGAGAGGTAGAAACTGGTGATGAGGTTCTTTCCGTCGGAAAATTCCCTGAGTTCCTTAAGCATATCGTAGGAAATCATCCTTGTTGCCATGCTTTGCCTCCTTGTTTGGTTTTGATGTGTTTTTAATAAAAAGTTATGCTCAATCAGTCAAGGGATTCCCCGGTGGAGTGGTATCAGTTCCCGCCGGTGCTCACCGACTCAAATATCGGCCGAACATCGATTTTCAGGCCTTTCCACTCGAACTTTCGAGGGGAGTCCACGGCGGCGTAAACCATTCCATTCTCAAGTCCGAACCTTCGACAGAATAGCCTGAGGTTTCTGAAATCCGTTCCCGCAAGCTCGCTTTTGTATTTCACCTCTATCGGGACGATCTTTCCGTCGTCGGTTACCCGAATGAAATCGACCTCATGACCGGCTGAATCGCGCCAGAAAAACCGATAATCGTTGACCGATATGACTGCGTTTTCCACGAGTTGGCCGATTTTGGCGTTCGGTGACAGCGCCCACGAAAATGAAGGGGAAGCCAGATAAAACTTTTTAAGTTTTTTCTCGGACGTGATCAGGTTTCGTGAGAAGTTGTAAAGTCTCTTAAGGATGAAAGATTCGGTGAGGTATTCAACGTAAGTGCTTGCAGTTTTGTTGGATATGCCCAATTCCCTTGCAAGCGACTGGAAATCGATCCTTATTCCCGGATGAGAGGCTATGATTTTTGTCATCCTGAAAAGAAGTTCCGGGTATTCCACGGAAAAGACCATCGGGATGTCCTCAAAAGCTATTTTCCGCACGATTGATAGGTAATACTCCCTCCGATTCTCGGCGCGCTCCATGTTGATGGTCTCTATGAACTGGCGGGACAGGAACCTCTCGAACTCGATCCTGAGTTGCCCGAAAAAGGCAGGTTTCATGTCCTTCAGGTGGTCTTTGCCGACAAATTCAAGGTATTCGTCGAAATGTAGTGGAGGCAGATAGAAGTTCCTTACGCGTCCGGCAAGGCTCTCACGTGTCTTTTTCCGCAGGAAAAGGGACATCGAGCCTGTGATAAAGAATTTCAGCTCAGGATACAGGTCGTAAAAGACTTTGAGCTGGTTCTGGAAATCCGGGAGTTTTTGAATCTCATCGAGAAAAACGAATGTTCGGGTCGCGCCTATGTCGATTCCTGTCTGCCGCGAGTAGGCCGAAAGCAGTTCCTCGATCCTCAACCGCTCCTCGTCGAAGGTGAAATAGAGGATTTTGAGCGGTTCCACACCTCTGTCGATCAGGTGGTTGATGAGCTGAAAGACGATTACGGTTTTTCCCGTCCTTCTCAATCCTGTCAGCTGGACGATGAACCTGTCGTCCAGTGCCTGCACGAGCCTTTCAAAAAGCCGCCTTTTCCGCGGATACGGGTATCTGAACCCCGGTTGCCAGTGCCTGTTGTAAATGCCCAATTCCATGATGCGAAAGTATAAAGTAGCGGCATGTGGCTTCCAATATTTTCAAAGAATATTGGAAACGCGTTTCCAATGTTTTTGAATTTTGAAGCCCCCGCTGAGCTGATCAATCAGCAGGGGCAAACGCGTTTTCTGAGTCCATCAGCTGATTTTTTCTATCCTGACAGCCGCAACTTTGAGTTCCGGTATCTTGGAGACCGGATCGAGGGCGTCGTTGGTCAGCATATTGGCGGCCGCTTCGGCGAAATGGAACGGGATGAACACCGAGCCCTCGTAAACCCTGTCGGATGCGATGGCTTTGATCTCAATCGAGCCCCTCCGTGATACCACACGGACGACCTCACCGTCCCTGATGCCCAATCTCCGCATGTCTTCGGGGTGCATCTCCATGTAAGGCCCTTCGACGTATTTCGGCAGTGCCTGAGTGCGGCGCGTCATGGACGTGGTGTGGAAGTGGTAGAGGATCCGGCCGGTGGAGAGCATGAATGGGTATTCGTCATCGGGCCACTCGGCCGGCGGGATGAAGTCCACGGGATGGAATTTGCCCAATCCATTGGGACGGTTGAACTTCTCCTTGTAGAGGAATTTCGTGCCGGGATGGTTGGGCGTCGGACAGGGCCACTGAATCTTCTCGCCGTTGATGATCCGCTCGTAGGTTATGCCGGCGTAAATCGGCACGACCTGGTTGATCTCGTCGATGATATCTTTGACGGAGCTGTAGCCCATCTCGTAGCCGAGCCGTCGGGCGATCTCCTGAACGATGACCCAATCCGGTTTGGCCTCTCCGGGCGGGTCGATAGCCTTCTGGACCCACAGCACGCGCCTTTCCGTGTTGGTGTAGGTGCCGTTTTTCTCGGCAAAGGAAGCCGCCGGCAGGAGGACATCCGCATATTGGGCGGTTTCCGTCAGGAAAATATCCTGAACGACAAGGAAATCAACCGCTTCCAGCGCTTCCCTGACGTGCGGGATGTTCGGGTCGGACACAACCGGGTTCTCACCCATGAAATACATGGCCCTGACTTTGCCCTCGGTTGCGGCATACATCATCTCGACTACCGTCAGGCCCGGCGTGTCGGACAGCTTTGCGCCCCAGAATTTTTCCAGCTTCGAGCGCCATTCCGGATCGGTGACCTTCTTGTAGCCCGGGAAGACGTCCGGCAGTGCGCCGACGTCGCACGCACCCTGAACGTTGTTCTGACCGCGCAGAGGATTGACGCCCGTGGATTCCCGCCCCACGTTCCCGGTCAGGAGTGCCATGTTGGCCAGTGACAGCACGTTATCCGTGCCCGTCACGTGCTGTGTGATGCCCATGGCATAGACGATCATGGCGTTTTTCGCGGAGCCGTAAAGTTTCGCCGCCTGAACGATTTTCTCCACCGGCACGCCTGTTATCTCGGACACCCTCTCAGGCGGATACTGCTCGATAACCCTGATGAATTCGTCGAATCCCTCGGTTCTGGACTCGATGAACTCGCGGTTCAAAAGCCCCTCTTTCCAGATGACGTGCATGAGTCCGTTGAACAGGGCGACGTCTGTGCCGTTGCGCTGCTGGAGCCAGACCGTGGCGTAGTTCACGAGGTCGATCCTGCGCGGATCGGCCACAATGAGCTTTGCCCCGTTGAACAGCACCGCGCGTTTGATGTAGGTTGCGGTCACCGGATGGGTCTCGGTGGTGTTCGACCCGGTTATGAAGATGACATCGGCGTTCAGGAACTCCTCGATGGAGTTTGTCATCGCGCCTGATCCGAAGGCCCGAACAAGCCCGGATATGGTCGAGGCATGGCAGAGGCGCGCACAGTGATCCACGTTGTTAGTGCCGATGACCGCACGCATGAATTTCTGGAAAACGAAGTTCTCCTCGTTGGTGCACTTGGCTGACGATAGCCCTGCGATGGCGTCAGGCCCGTATTTCGATTTGGTCTCCGAGAACTTTTCGGCGATGATGTCCAGAGCCTCATCCCATGAGACCTCGACGAATTTGCCGTTCCGTTTGACAAGCGGATGTTTCAGCCGATCCGGCGAGTTGACGAAATCGAGACCGAACCTGCCCTTGACGCATGTTGAACCTCGGTTGGGGATGTC
>Ga0256842_1003036_pt1 | contig 11503 bp, 11 predicted proteins | sample 4559240metaG_FD_185973 | JGI IMG/M metagenome (GOLD analysis project Ga0256842, IMG submission 185973) | Hydrothermal vent microbial communities from Guaymas Basin, Mexico - 4559-240 | ecosystem: Environmental > Aquatic > Marine > Hydrothermal vents | place: Mexico: Guaymas Basin | collected...
ATCGCTGCTCATTAACGCGTCGATAATCATCTTCATGTACAGGTCTACGGCTGCATGTGCAGGGGGTAGGAGTAGGTGATCGGATAGGCACAGCCTCTTATCATGTCTCAACGGTTCGTCGATCCGCGGAGCCGATAATGCTAACTCTAAGCATTCCCGTAGAATCTTCGAGCTCTGCACCAATGCGATCAACTGGGATGGGCTAACCATACAGCGACTGGCAGTAGTTGCGATATCGAGTCCTAGACTTTGGGGAGATAACATCGTTACGACTTCTACGAGCTTTCTCTCAACGGGATCGAGCTTAGAGATAAAGTTCGCGAGCCTACGCTGGACGTATACGATGTCTGAGTAGTCGAGCATTCTTTGCTTGAAGCCGCGGAAGCACCATAATGCGACTGCTATGGCTATACCTGCACGAACCCTCGTCAGAAGCTCTATCTTTTCGACTAGGTTCTTTTCTATGAGTTTCGATAGACGATAGCAGTTCTGCAACCTTAGGATGAAATCCACGAATTCTTCGTATGATGCGAACACTATGCCCCTCGTTTATAGAGTACTAGACGTAGATATAGCTCTACCCGTCCCATGTACAAGAATCAACTGCGTTAATGTATAGCAACGGTAAAAACATATATGAGTGCGTTTGTACCTAGCGCTCCTTACTTTTCGACTATTATCAACGTGGTCGTACTCTTTATATGTGGTAGCTTGCGTATCTTGTTCACGATAACGCTCCTCAGATCGTCGAACGATGGAGCTTCCACGATGGCTACCAGATCGTAGACACCGTAAACTATGTACGCTTCCTTGATCTCCGGGATCTCAGCGAGCATCTTTGCAACCTCGTCCTCCATACCAACATCGGTGTTTATCAGAACAACTGCTTTAGGCATCCGAGCGCACCTCGATTCGTAGATTCGTTTGTATACGTAAAAAGCGTTGATGAATTATCAGCTAGGCAGGGTTCATCACTATTCAGTGACCAGAAACCTCATCACGCTAAGCATCGACTCGTTAGCGAGGATATAAACTACGTCGAGATCTGGGAGCCTTAGGAGAGATCATGTCGGAGCATATCGACGACTATGCATTGACACATCCCGTTCGCGTTTGTAGAGAGCGATGCTTAGAGGAAGGATACGTAGGAGAAGCACTTCAGAGCTGCATAGAGCAATGCGTAGAAGAGATTAGGAGGATGCGTAAGCATTGAGAATCTTGCTGATAACGAGTAGGCTTGCTAGAAGAACCGTTGAGGAAGGCGTTAGGGAAGCACAGCGCGATGGCTGTAGAGAGCACGAGGTAGAGATCCTTACGCTGCCCGTTGACGTGATCTCTCTGCTCGACACTGTTACGATATGCAATGTAATCGAGCGGGTACTCGGATCCGACACTCTTAGGAACTACGATCTGATCATAGTTCCAGGGCTCGTTAGAGGAAGCGCTCGCGAACTCGAGAAGCGATTCGGCGTTAAGGCAGTTAAGGGGTTCATCCACGCTTCGATGACGAAGAATCTGCTATGCATGTCAAGCACGGAGCTACTAAACCTTTCTCCAGATCTTGCAGCCGACTACATCGTTTCACAGCAAGCGAAGGCTAGGCTCGCGAATCTAGAACTTGATACGGTATCGGTCTGCACGCTTTCTAGTTGCATATGTCTAAGAAACGTATGTATCACGTCTAAACCTCCTCCGATCCGTGTCGTAGGACTACTCCTACCTGAACTTATTCGAAGGGGCATCGATTTCGTTGAGCATCTTGAATGCGCAGACGTAGTTGGGTTAGCAGTCGACGATACTATCGATGTAGACGATGCGAAGAAAATCCTTAAACGCCTAGAGATCGAGCTTGGTAAACCCCTCGCCATAGATTGCTACGAAGTTTCGAAACTACGTTTGCTCGCTCGAGAAGTCGATCTTATCGTTAACATACCTCTTCAACTAGTCGAAGAGATTCGCGAAGATCTCAAGCACTGCGCGGTAAGTATACCAGTGCTTACCGGTGCGTCGACCGAGGATAAGCTTAGGAATGCACTTACGATCCTGAACCGAGCGAAGGAGCATGGATTCGAGAGAGTAGTATTGGATCTCGTACTGAATCCTCCGTTGAAGGGATTCGTATACTCGCTCGAAACCTATAGAAGAGCTTCACAGATCCTTCCATGCCCGCTTCAAGCAACGGTGAACAACGTTGTAGAGTATCTGGATGCTGATAGCATCGGGATCGCAGCGCTTACTACGTGTATCGCACTTGAATGCGGTATTTCGCTGGTCGTAGTCTACGAAGGTGTGGGAAGGAGCTTCAATCTAATCAACGAAGTTAGCAAAGCGCGAGATCTAGCAATGCTAGCACTACACCGCAACACGATGCCACGGGATCTCGGCATAGATCTATTCTTAGCAAAGGAAGCGCACCCACTGGACATAGAGCTTACGTCTCAGAACATCAATCGAGTGATAGAGGTTGAGAAACGCTCTACAACGCCCAGACCCGATCCCATGGGCGTGTTCAAGGTACGCGCCGATAAGTATAGACGCGTGATAGAGGTGCTCTACATGGGAAGGAAAGGCGTAGTACTCTTGCGTGGTAGGGATCCTCTCGCACTAGCATACGAAGCCATAGATCGGGGATACGTATCCACGCTTCATCACGCTGCATACCTTGGACATGAACTAGCCCGTGCACACGTAGCGATCGAACTTGGACGGAGCTATGTACAAGATTTTCAGCTAGTTAAACGAATTAAGTGCAGGGACTAGCATGCCGCTGCTGATAGAACGCATTGAAGTTCTTCCACGTTTCCTAGGATTCACATGCTATGTAGCGGGTCGAGAACCTCCCGAAGTAGTGGTTATGGGAGGTATCGCACCCGAATCGCACGTCTCGATAGCCGTACTCAATCTCTTAGCGAAGAGGTTGAAGGATTCTTCACCTAAGCGTAGGATAAGGATAGTTCCTCTACTCAACGAGTTCGTCTATAGGCTCGGTGCTTCCATCGATCTTCGTTACCGCTATACCTTCGAAGCTGTGTACGATGCAATGAAGGAGAGGATCGCTGCAATTCTTCGAGAAGCCGAGGTCGTATTAATCGTCGATAGCCTTCCCAACGCCGTAGAGCACACCATCGTCGAGCTGGATAGGACCCGCATTCATCCTCCAACAGAAATCGTAGTGAATTCAAAACCTTCGCTTCCCCCACTGATTCCAGAACTAGAAGGCAAAGATTTCGCTATGCTTGTACTCAACGAAGCAAGCAGCGCAAACGACCTTGAGCACTACGTCGATGCTCTACTCGATGTCTTAGCAGGTCTCGGAGTAGTGAAGAGAAAGAGCTCTAAACGTTCCTACCATACGTATCAAAGGATTGAGTACGTACGTACACCCGTGGAAGGCGTGTTCATACCTTCTAAACGTAGTGGTGAACAAGTTGTGGAAAACGAAGTTCTTGGAATGGTCGACGATGTCGAAGTGAGAGCTCCATGCAACGGAATCCTTCTCTTCCACCACAGTGTAAGGTACGTCGTACCGGGAACAGTACTCGCTTCATTGGCTTGCTCTGAGTAGGTAGCGTTGCGAAAGATTTTTATCTATAGCCTTAGTGATGTAGGAAGGGCTTCGTGCACAATCCCTTCCTTGGAAAGGACGTTATATCGATACTGGACTTCGATCGCAAAGCCTTGGAGATACTGTTCGAGTACACTGATAGAGCTAGGCGTTACCTCAATACAAAGCTGAGGGTTCTGGAGGGAAAGGTTGTAGCGTTAGCGTTCTTCGAACCGTCTACGAGGACTAGGCTAAGCTTCGAAGTTGCTGCGAAGCGGTTGGGAGCCGATGTGATAGGGTTCACGGGTGAGGAAGCGATAAGCGTTGCTAAGGGAGAGAACCTTGCCGATACCATACGTATGCTCAACAGCTATGCCAACCTCATAGTGCTCCGACACAGGTTCGAAGGAGCAGCGAAATTCGCTGCCGAGATCGCGGATGTCCCCGTCGTGAATGCTGGCGATGGAAAACAGCATCATCCTACGCAAGCAATGATAGATCTATACACTGTCAGAACGCTCTTCGAAACGATCGATGGGTTGACCTACGCCGTGGTAGGGGATCTAAGGTATGGGAGAGCAGCTACCTCGTTCATATACGGACTTACGCTGTTCAAACCACGCAAGATATACTTAATCTCGCCACCCTTACTGCGAGCTCGACCAGAGGTACTCGAAACCTTGCGAATGAAAGGTATACCGTTCGAAGAGCGGAGCGGTATCGAGGATGTCATAAGCGAGATAGACGTCTTGTACGTGACGAGAATTCAGAAGGAAAGGTTTCCGGATCCCATGGAGTACGAGAAGGTTAAGGGTTCGTACCGCATAACCGTAGATCTTCTTCGCAATGCCAAGCCAGAGCTCAAGATCCTTCATCCACTTCCTCGCGTAGACGAGATAGATTTCCGCGTCGATGAAACCAAGCACGCCGCGTACTTTATCCAAGCTTCCTACGGAGTACCGGTACGAATGGCTCTACTAACTCTCATCCTAGGTGGAGAGCTATGAGTTCCGAACATGCTGAACACACGTTGAAGGTTACAAAGATTCGTAGCGGCACAGTAATCGATCACATACCGGCTGGACGAGCACTTGAAGTACTCAACGTACTCGGGCTAACGGGTCGAGAAGGGCTTAGAATCGCCGTGATTATGAACGTCGAGAGTAGGAAGCTTGGCAGGAAGGACATCGTAAAGATCGAGGGTAAGAAGCTGAAGCCCGAGGAAGTTAACATGATAGCTCTAGTAGCTCCTACCGCCACCATCAACATAATAGACGATTTCAACGTCGTTCAGAAGTTCCGCGCTGAAGTACCGGACATCGTTGAAGGAGTCGTTCGCTGCCCCAACCCAACGTGCATAACTAACAAGAGTCGTGAACCCATCAAGACTAGGTTCGTAGTCATTAAGAGGAGCCCGCTCGTACTTCAGTGCTGCTACTGTGGCACGTTGATACAGGGAGATGAAGTTGCGAAACTCGTTATCAAGCACCACTCTTAGACATGCTCGCTACGTTCACAGAGAGATGCTTGCGAACGGGATCTACTTAGCGAAGCTACGTTTAGTCGAACCATTCGAATCGTATCCATCACCAGCGCAGTTCGTCATGGTATGGGTGCCGGGAGTCAAGGAGATGCCGATGTCTATATCGCACTACAGCTGCGATGGTGAGCTAACCATCGTTTTCAGAGTTCGTGGAGTAGGCACGCAGAAGTTGGCGAGTATAGGTATTGGAAGTGTTCTCGGTATTCGTGGACCTCTAGGTAAAGGCATTGCGATACGTCCCGAATGGAAGCGCGTTGCAATCCTAGCGGGTGGCATAGGTATAGCTCCTACGCCATTGCTCGTATCTGCGCTAACTGTACATGGATGCGAAACGCATCTGTTTTGGGGTGCCAAGACACGTAGCGAACTCTTCGATCTGGATAAGATCTTCGTAGACAAACCTGATCGCATAGAGATCTCTACGGATGACGGTAGCTACGGTTTTCGAGGTACAGTGCTCGAGCTCTTCAAGAGCGTAGCCAACGTACATAGCTACGACGCAGTAATAGCTATCGGTCCGAACCCTATGCTTAGAGCCGTATGCGAAGACATGGAGCTGAAACGCATCGACCCCATGGTAGTGATGGAAACGATCGTGAAGTGTGGTCGAGGAATATGCGGTTCGTGCTACATTAGAGGAAGCACAAAGCTTCTATGCATCGATGGCCCAGCATTCAGATGCTCCGAGGTGATGCACCATCTCCGCAGCCTGGACTAGCCTATGGCTGAGATACTTCCATCGTGGAGACGTCCTCGACGTAACGTTGGTTACGTACCGTGGAGTCGTCGTATCCGTCCTAAAAGGTTTCCAAAGAATTGAGGGGGTTGATGCGCATTTCGATCTCTCAAAGCTAGGGATAGCGCTTCCCGGCTTCATAGACATGCATGTACATCTACGAGGACTCGAACTAAGCTATAAAGAGGATGAGTATAGCGGAACGCGTGCTGCTGCGAAAGGTGGTTTCACGCTAGTCGTAGACATGCCTAACACGAAACCTTTCGTGCGTGATCTAGAGAGCTTGAGGATGAAGATCGAAGCTCTAGAGAGATACAGTTACGTAGACTACGGACTCTTCATCGGCGTAAACATCGATCAGCACCAACTCGAATCGATGCTGAGATACCCTGCCGTTGCCGGTATCAAGATCTATCCCGAAGACTTCGAGCATCTACCTCAGCTAGCAAGAATAGTTCCGAGGGGCACGCTTCTCGTCGTTCATGCCGAGCATCCTAGTCTGATCTCCGAGCCGGATACCGCCGAAGCACGTGGATACAGGTATGCGTATAGACCTATAGAGGCAGAGCTACTTGCTATCGAAGAGCTCGCAAAGATGTTCGCTTCACGAAGCGATGTTAAGATCCACATAACGCACGCAACATCGAGACTCAGCGTGATCGCAGCTAAGAAAGCGGGTTTCACTGTCGATACGTGCCCTCACTACCTCTACCTAACCTGCCGCGATGAGGAACGTTTGGGATGCTTAGCGAAAGTCAATCCACCTCTGAGAGAGCCCGAAACCAATAAGGAGCTTCTCAATGCGCTGCATCTCGTAGACGCTATAACGACCGATCACGCACCTCATTCCCTGGAGGAGAAGAGCTTGCCTTTCAATGAATGTCCTTCTGGAATACCTTCCATCGAAGTAGCTACAAGCCTAATGCTCGAACTCGTGAATAGAGGCTTCCTAACGCTTACAAAGCTCGCGTACCTGATGTCTATGAATCCAGCGAAGATCTTGGGGCTCGATCGATGGGGATGTATAGAGCCTGGCTGCATAGCTAGCTACACGGTTATCGATCCTCGCAAAGAGGTTAGGATAAGTTCTGAATCGTTCGTTAGTAAAGCTAGGTACAGTCCTTACGAAGGGATGGTGGTTAGGGGAAGCATTGAAGCAACGATTGTTAGAGGCATCCCAGCATACGTAGATGAGGTCTTCACAGAGCTAGTTCATGGGATACCTCTTTCAGAGGTGAAGAAGCTTGGTCTCGAAGCTGAGCGTTAGGGTAGCGGGACTGCATCTAGAGCATCCAGTAATGAATGCCAGCGGTATTCTTGGTGCTACGCCCGAACATATCGAGCGATTAGCGAGTTACGGATTCTCAGCGATCGTAACCAAGACGATAACACCTCAACCTAGGGAGGGCAACCCACCTCCCATAATAGTCGAGATCCCAAACATCGGACTTCTGAACGCTGTTGGACTTGCAAACCCGGGAAAGAACATCGTTCCAAAACTCGTTGAGGTCTCCAAACGACTTGGGAAACCTATAGTAATCAGTGTTGGGGGTTCTACACCTAGCGAGTTCCTAGAAGTTGCAAGCATCGCTGAAGAAGCGGGGGCCGATGCCATCGAACTCAATCTGAGTTGTCCTCATGCAAAGGGGTATGGTATCGAGATAGGTTCCGATCCCTATCAAAGCTACGAAGTAGTTAAGACCGTTGCAAACAGCGTCAAGATCCCTACCATAGCTAAGCTAGGACTATGCGATCGCATCGTTGAAGTAGCTTCGAAGGTATTGGAGGCGGGAGCCAAGGGATTGACCTTGATAAACACGGTTAGAGCCATGGTTATAGACGTGATGACAGCGCGACCAGTGCTAAGCAATGTGTTTGGAGGTCTCTCGGGTCCTGCAATTCATCCTATAGCAGTACGAGTCGTGTACGAAGTGTACCGAGAACTTCGTCCCGAAATCATTGGTTGCGGAGGCGTTGTTGATTGGGTAACAGCAGCTGAACTAATCCTAGCTGGAGCTCGTGCTGTACAGGTAGGTACAGCGCTGATGTGGAAGGAGAACATCGTTTACGACGTGTTGATCGGGCTACGTAGATTAATTGAGCACTTCGGAGTTCGAAGCATCGAGGATCTGGTAGGCTATTCGCATCGGGTGTAGATCTCCATGTCCATAGCTATCGTGGGATGCAACGATGTAGCTAAACTCCTCATAGAAAGGATTCGTACATCCATACCCTTATCTGAGCTAAGGATAATTACGTTCGATAGGGGTTCAGCCTTAAAATGCATGTCGGCGAAGGATCTTCCTTACCGCATAGAGATCGTTGACGATGTACGAGATGCCGAACGTTTCCTTCGTGATGTGGATGTAGTTATCGAGTCCTTAGAAGAGGATAGAATCGATCTCGTACCGATTCTTCTCGATTCGGTACAAAGGATATCCATACCCACCATAGCTACGAATCTCCGCGATACGAAGCGTAGAAACAACGTGATGTATGTTCCTCCACCTCTCGTGCTACCATCGTTGATAACTGCACGAGTAGTTCATCTCCACGAAGATGTTGACATAGCTACGTTCTGCATGTACTCATCCATAGACGTAGCGAAGCAAGGATGCATTGATAGATACGTCTCGAGTAACGTAGTTCCACTAACCACAGAATTGAAGTATCTCGACGAGATCGTAGGCTTGCCGTCGCGAAGCAACGATCTTCTCAATCTCGTAGGCGTAACTTTATCGAGCAACGTAGTTCCAGATCAATCATCCTTCTCGAATGCTCGAATATCGTTTGGCGTACTCAAGCCTAGGAACTGTGTTGAGTACCTACGTAGCTTTGTAGCAATACGTCGAATACTTAGAGACGACGATCTCGATAAATTCGTAGAGCTCGTAGCTAAACGTACGGTAACGGTTCGAGACCCCGACTACGGGATTTGTATAGCTATTGCCGTGGGTAAGCTTCCTCGAAGCAATAGATACAGAGTCGTACGTTACTACGTAGAAGTTCGTGAACCGAACACAGTTTCGCGAATCGGTAGTATAGCGCTTCAATTTGTACTAGAGCTCCTTCTTGGTCGCGTTGTAGAGATCGAGCAATATCCATCGATACTGAGCTTACTCGTAGAGAATCCTTCGATAACCCTAAGATTACTGAGCTACCTCTACGAAGAGCTTAGCGACTTCAAGGCTCAGCAAACCGTTTTTAGCTAGCCACGCTAGTTCGTTGCTGGATGATGAGTACTCCCCAGCTTGATCGCGATGAAGAGAATTCCTTTAGCTGATGAGAGATGAACAGTCATCGCCTAACCATAAGGGATCTCGTGAATCGTATCCTATGGAAGTACCGCGATAACTTGGAGGAGTTCTCGCTGATCGTCGAAGATAGGCTGTGCGGAGATGGAATTAGACGCATTCCATTTACATTGATCGATAGAGTCGATCGAAGCTACGTGTATCTCAAAAACTCAGTCACGTTTCCAATACATCGTGTTCGCGCAATTGAACGCAATGGAGAGATCCTATGGAGACGATGATCATTGCTGCGGTATCGTGGAAACGAGATAGAGACGGTAGCGTGCTAGATCTCGAAGTACCTCGTTAACGAATCTATCTATCTCTCCTTCGCTAACTCCTCGTTCACGCGCTATCTTCTTAACGATGCTTTCAACAATAGCGTACTTCTTGTACCGCTCGTTCAGGTCAGCCCAAGGAATTCCTGCCAACGCTTTCGCTATCCTATCATCGTATGGCAAGGCTCGCTTCACCATCATGAAGCATATTATGGGGTACCCAACGTATCCTCGAAGAAGCGTACCGTTATCGTTGCTGTAGACAAGACCTTTGTTGAGATCTAGGTAGACCGTATAGACCTTGTCGCGTCGAGACGAGAATACCTTAGCGTAGTTCTCGGTCACCACCTCGATCCTTCCATCAGCGATAGCACCGCATGCTTCGAGAACCTTGATTCTCGGTGGTAGACGAAGTAGCTTCAAAAGGTTCACCTCATTACTTCTATCGTTATCGAACTCTTTATACGGTGATACCCCCACACCGTCCGGGGGATCGACTCGAGCGAAACTATCGATTATCCACTCCATAATGTGCGTACATAGTGTTAATATACCGAGGTGAGGAGTTTGTCCCGGTAGTAGCTATGGAGCGAGTAAGCATAGAGTCTTCATACGAACCAAAACTAACAGCAACCGATATCACGGAGGATCTACCCAGGGATTGCGAAGGATTCGTAGCTGCTCCGCTCGTTATAGACGATAATAACGAGAAGGTTCTGCAGATAGTATCGAAGATAGTTTCGTTGATATACAGCGGAAGTAACTTCAAGAAGATTGCTGTGAAGGATCGCGATCTCCAGGATAGGTTGATGAAAATCATTAGCGAGTACCTCAAGCAGCTGCTGGTACACCTAGCGATCGAGATGAGGATCTTCGGAGATCTTGAGTACATCGTTGTCATAGTCTACTACTCCCGGAAGATCGTTGGTATCGGCGTTGTAACCCGAACCGATGCTGCGATGAGGGAGGAGTACAACGATGAAGAAGCGCAGGGAGTGGTAGTGCTCATTACCAACGATAGGCTTAGCGTAAGCGATGTTAGAAGGATACTGGAGATAGCTCAGAGGAAGGCCGAGGCGTACGCATCTAGACTAGGTCTAGCGGTACCCGATTTCTCGTCGACGGACGTAAACATGGTTAAGATACTGATGATAGGCGTAGAGGAGCAGGACGTCATAAAGATAAGGATCAAAGAAGACTATGCAAAGCCATGCATCCTCAGGATTCCGGTTGTCAAACCAGCGTGGTTCTTAGACGATCTACCGTTTCAGCTAAGGGAAGAGATGGAGACAATCGTGATAGAACCCCATCGAATAAACGCCAAGTTCGCTCCACGTGGAATGATTATAGTGGGTCCCCCAGGTGTCGGCAAGAGCGTTGCCGCCGAAGCAATTGCGCATGCAATGAACAAGAACCTCGTTAGGATAGTTCCCAGCGTATACAGATCGATGTGGTACGGAATGACCGAGAAAACGCTGCACAAGATATTCTCGGCAATGAAATCTCGACGCGATCTCGTGGTTCTCGTAGACGATGCGGACTTCCTGGTACAACGTATGCAAGCAATTCATGAAGCGTACATAGCCGAAGTAAACGTATGGCTAAACATACTGCAAGATCCTTCGAGACCCTTCGTAATCATGACTACGAACGTTCCTCAGCTCATCGATCCAGCACTCCTTCGACCAGGAAGACTCGATGTAGTCGTCGTTATGGGGTACCCAGACTACGAGATGAGGAAAAAGATCGCTTTGAGAGCCATCTCTAGGTACGATATAAAGCTCGAAAGCGAGGATCTACTCGATGAGATAGCTAGGGAAACTAGGTGGTTTAGCGCTGCCGAGATCGATTCTCTCGTAAGGATTGCAGCGAGTCGAGGTCGTGGAACGATAACTATGGAGAGCTTGATGTGGGCTAAGAGAAAGTTCTCGATAAACGATAGCGAACGAAGAACACTGCAAGACTACCTAAGGTACTACGCCTCCAAGATATCGACGGGCCTAGTCCTATCCTACGTACCTAAGGAAAGCGAGATATAGCATCGTACTCAACGCAACTACGAGGATAGGTATAGCTATCGAGAACATTCCTACTCCGAGCATCTCCTTC
>Ga0256842_1003037_pt1 | contig 11501 bp, 8 predicted proteins | sample 4559240metaG_FD_185973 | JGI IMG/M metagenome (GOLD analysis project Ga0256842, IMG submission 185973) | Hydrothermal vent microbial communities from Guaymas Basin, Mexico - 4559-240 | ecosystem: Environmental > Aquatic > Marine > Hydrothermal vents | place: Mexico: Guaymas Basin | collected...
ATATTAACATCAATATAGTCCATCCCTTTTTCTTTCTGAAGCAAAACTTCTTCTTGAATAGGCTTAGGATCTCTTTCCTTAAAAGCCTTCCCTATTCTTTTAGACATAACATTTAAACTTTCACCTATTAAGATCATGCTCATAACTCACTCCTATTATTTTTATTGTTGTTGTCTTGCTCTTAAAAATGAAGGTATATGAGCTGCTTCTCTTGGACCAACAATTACTTTCCAATCAGGCAACTCATCTTCCATCTCTCCAACTATTGCAGCAGCATAACCTGGAATAATTATTTCTCTATGTTTCACTTTATCAGCAATACCACACTTTTTCACAAACATTCCAACCTCATCACCAGAGAATTTACCAGCAGCCCATGCAGTAAGAACTGATAATCCTTCTGTATCCTTAACCAAAAGCCAGCTTGGAATCTTACTACTTTCTATTTCACCAGAAACAATAAAATAGGTCAAGGCAAAATTGGTGGTTATAAGAACTGGTGAGTTCTCATCAGGTTTGCCTATCTCGTAAATTCCTTCAGTTACTGTCATTGGTCTTTGTGGATCAGTAAAGATATTGAGTCTTTCCAATAGCAATGGGAAGAGACTTTCAGGTTGAAAGTCTGATAAAATAACAATAGATCCATACTTAGCCACAAAGATACTAGCAATAATTGTCTCCACATCAAGATTAGAAGCCATCTCACAAGGAAAAACTACTGTTGGAAAACCAACTGCCCTGTTTTTTGCCCTAAGAGCTGCTCTTCTGATATTTACCAGGTCCTGAAAACACTGTTTTACCTCTCTTGAACCAGGATCAATAACCAATTCTTTAAGTCCCATATTCATAAGTTTCTCAGTAAGAGGAATAAGCTTCTCAACAGATTCAGCTTTGACAGCCAAAGGTAGATTATTTTCCTTTGCCAAGTTGCCAAAATCATCCACATTAGACTCTGTAGCTGCATAAATTAAAGGTCTTTTAAATTTGCAAGCCTCTATACCAGCACTCATAACATCTTTGTTTTCACTCATGAGCATTAAAATAAATTCAGAGGTCTCTGCAACGAGCTTTGCTTTAGAAGCAAAGGCTTCTTTATCTCCATTTACATCTTTTAAAGCAACAAGCTCTGGCCTTAAATTAAGCCCTACTCTTTCGTATTGAAAGGCATTCCAAACCTTTAATTTGTTTTTAAGCTCATCCTCTGAGATATCAGAAGGGACCAAAACCCCTAATACAGTTGGATTATAAAAAGTCTTCTCATGTCTGTACTCAACAGTCTCTCCTCCAACAGTCTTAGCTCTTACCCCTTTTCCTATCTTTACAGGCCTAATTGGAGGAGCAGATGCCTCAGCAAGTTTTTCCCTTGCTTCATCAGAAACATAAGGACATTTATCAAGTTCTGTCTTTCCAGCAGCAAGATTCATTGCAAAGGCAAGACATGTCGGAAATCCACATTCTTTACAGTTTGTGCCAGGTAATAGCTTTAATATTTGAATTCCTGTTAAACCCATATTCCCACTCCTTTTAAATTTATTAAAAAAAGGGAGAGGAATTACCCTCTCCCTTTTGTTTCATTTAGCCAACTAATGGTTCCATCTCAAGTGCAGGATGTTTTTTCTCCTGCAAGAATGGAAGAATCTCGTCTTCAGTAACACCTACTGTCTCATCAGCTATTCTATCAATAAGATCTGGATATCCAAGCTCTTCTCCTCTCTTGATCAACCTTTCTCTTATCTCCTCTTTTAATATCTTAGGCATCCATACCAATCTCAAAAGTCCACCTTCTGCAGCCAAGAACTTTCTTTGAGTGATGTTAAACTTAGAATGGCCCAAAAAACCAGGTGTCTGGTTTCCACCACCAGCAGTTCCAGCCAAGGTGGTAAAAGGCATACCACAAGGAGTTGGTCCTTGATATTCTCTGTTAACAGTCATAATACCATTGCATTTTGGCAAAACAGCAGCAATACACTCACAACAACCACAGGTTGTCATTGGATCTACCATAATGGAGTATAAGCTCACTCTCTCAATAGCACCTTTGGATGCCTTATATACGAATTCATTAATTCCCTTCCACTGACCAATTTTTTCATCTATTACCTCTCCCTTTTGAACAGGCTGGTTTGGTCCGGTAGGATTAATCTCATAAGAAGCCCTACAGTCCATCCAGTTGTAAGCTCCACAAAGACCTGTTCTCTCAGGACTTACTATACATACATGAGATGGTGCAAAGGACTGGCATAAGGTGCAGGAGTAAAAGACATCCACGCTCTCGTCAGTCATGTTCTCTACTCTTTCATCTCTTCTCTTATATTCAGCCCTTGCCATTTCAGTAAATTTATCTACATCTTCCTTTTTGGTATATAAAGTAACCTGAACTTTGTCTAAGATCTTTCCAAAGTCCTGATGGAATTTAGCATGCAATACCACACCAATATCTTTTAAAGTAAACCCTTTTTCTACAGCAGCTTTGCTTACTCTGACCCAGGAGATATCTCTTTGACCTATGTGCATAACACCCTGTATGTAGTTGACCAGGTGATGGATCTGTCTTTCTAAAATTGGCTCAAAGTCTTCCTGAAATTCTCTACCTGCAATTTGGACAAATATGCCAAGAGGAAGTTTGTCGCCTTCTTTTAAATCTGGGATATCAGGTCCAATCACCTCTACCTTACCATCTTCTATCTCATCCATCCTTGCCATCTTAACAAGCTCTGTGCACTGTGTCTTACCACCACCCATTTCACAGAAAAGATCACCTTTTCTAACTCTTTCACCTTCATAAGCTGGTCCAAAAGCACATGGGATATCAATTTCAGTAACCTGAACCTTAAGACCTCTGACCTCAATTGACTTCTGGACAATTTGATCGTGTGGAACACTTGCCACAACATGTTCGTAGGTACAAATACCATAAGGCAAGATTTCTGGAATATCTGTATCAGCAATGGTTGGGAATCCCCAGTTCAAAGCACCAGCAGCAGTTGCTGCCCATTCTGCATTCACCTCACCCAAAGCATTTACAAAAGCAAACACACGGTTTTTGTTATAAAGCAAGATTCTTCTGTAATCTCCTGGCTCCACTCCTCCAAAGGCCATTGCTACTCTGTTTGCAAATCCTACAGCAAAAACTGCAGCTGAAATATCAGGACCAAAAGGAACTATTCTTGTGTTCCATCCAATCTGAACACCTGCCTCTAATAGTTGTTCTGCACAAGTAGTTCCATTATGATTTGCAGCAAGAAAGATATATAAGTTCTTTCGCTGATAATCCTCAACTATCATCTTTGCAATCTCTGGATTTGGTGCAGCACCAACAATAGCAGCAAAACCAGGAGCAGAACCATCCACAAACTCAACTCCTCTTTTACGAAAGATTACATCGTCTGCTGCACCAAGCCATATCTTTCCACTTTCTTCATCGACTTCTTCTTGTGAGGCTAAATAAAAATCAGGCTCTTTTAAATAACGAAGAGCTTCTTTGATCTCATGGGCTATAATAGCTGCCATTCCTGCATCCAATGTGGGCCCAAGATAAGGGACATAGTGCATGGACCTGTTCAAATGAGGAGGCAAAAGCTTTTTAGCGATCTCTAAAGGTTTTTGCATATCACCTAAAGTCTCTACCTTTATGCCCAAAAGAGAATATATAACTGGCAGGTAATATGCAGTGTTTGGAAATTCTACCTTGGTATCTGCAGGATATGCCTCCAAGGTATTTCTATACTCTCCTTCAACTCTTGCCACTATATTATAAGCACCCTGTATTGCTGCAAATGCAACTAACTTTGACATAATACATCCTCCTTAAAAACTAAATTATGCAGCTTTTTTTTCTCTTCTATGCATCTTATCAACCATCATCATCATCCTAAACAAAGGCTTTTCTGGAACTTCTGGGAATTTTACCTCAACCTCTTTTTCTTCCTCTCTGATCTTCTTTATCTTCTCTTTTAGAGCCTCTTCTTCTTTCTTTAATTTCTCAATGAGCTCTTGCTCTTTCTTCTTGGCCTCTTCCTCTTCTTTTAATTTTTCTTCTTCTGCTTTTACCTTTTCTTCTTCTTTCATCTTTTTCTCCTCTTCTTTTTTCTCAAAACCAAGTTCTTTTAAAGCCTTCCTTACCTCTTCTTTAATCAAAGAAGCAAGCTTTGCTTCATCTATGGCTACTGCTGCAGCTGCAGCAGGTGCAACTGCTGGTTTTTCCTCTTCTTTTGGTGGAGCTTTTTCTTCAACCTTTTCTTCTTTCTTTGCTTCTACTGGTTTCTCAACTTTTGGTGGAGCCTTTTCCTCTTTTGGCTTTTCCTCTTTTGGTTTTTCTTCTTTCTTCTCAACCTTTGGTGGAGCAGCTTCTTTCTTCACTTCTGGCTTCTTTTCTTTCTCTTCCTCTATAGTCAGATCTGGCTCTGGAGCTAAGGAAGCGTAATCCACTTCTACTTCAGGCAACCTCTTCTCAATTCCTGCTATATCCGTTGCGCTTCCACCATCTATCAAAAGATCTATAAAAGTCCTGATAAGCCTTACGCTTTCTGGATGACGAAGGATCAATATGTCTGAACCAGCTACAAGATAACAAATAGCAGCCACACATTCCATCAAAATAGCTCTTCTCTCAGGATCTCCAAGCAAAGGAGCTTCATCAACTGTCTGTTTTGCCTCTTTACACTTCCATACCTCTGGACCTAAATTGTTCACAATAGGCAACTGAAGCTTATCATCACCAAAGGTCATTGCAGCAAGCCTGATTCTCTCCATAACAGAATAAGCATATTCCAAACCATAACCCAAACCACCTGTGGTGGGATCGATCAATACCCTATCCAATGGAAGTCCTAAATTTTCGAGCAAAATGTTGATCTGCTTTGCAAGGTTTACATCAATTGGGGAGGAAGCAATACCTACATGATTAAATCCAATTACAGAAGCACCAATTGCTTTGTGATTTTTCTCCTCAATCGGCCCAATGGCCAAATTAGCACCTTCACACTCCTCTGCCACTTTTTTCAAAACCTCAGCATCCTTATCAACATTTCCACTTCCCCAGACAATAATAGGAACATCAACAGCCTCTAAGACCTTTTTTACTGTCTGAACTGCCTCTTCAGCACTGGCATTTTTGTCATTTGGATCTGTGCTTTTCAACTGTAAAGCAATAATCTCAGCACCATACTCATCAACGCACTTTTTTGCCCACTTTGCAGGATCAGACAGACAATCTTTAAAAGGCTCTTTGGCTGCATCAGGCCATTCTGGGGGCTCCATGTCCCATACTTCCATCGCAATCTTTGGTTTATTAGGCATCTCTCCTTCAAAAAGATAAAAAGGAAGACATGTCTCGCCCCCAACTTTTACTGCCTTATCACCTTTACCAATTACAACTTCCTTTATGCTACCTGCATATTTTTCTTTAATAACTTCAAAGCCCATATCCACTCCCTTTTATGTTAAATTTTATTTTAAAACCTTTACCAAAATCAAAAGTTATTGTTGAACTAGCTGTAAAAAAAGACTTTGTCAATACTCGTATAAAAACAAATTAAAAGTAATACTTTATTTATTCTTCAATTCTTCAGTTCCATGCTCCTGTCTCAATTTCTTTATCATTTCCCATTTTTCTTTCAATCTTTTGCTCACTTTTGGAAATAGGTTCATATCAGTATGTGGTAAAAACAGCGATGCAACATACTTGTCCATATATGAAGGAGTTTCTGAAAGTTCAAAATTGGTCATCTTTCTGGTTACTTCAACCACATCTCTCCTTATTTGATTATTTAAAGCGCTCATCTTTGCACCCATCAAAGATCCATTACCAACATATACTATCTTATCTGTATCCATCTCTGGGAGAAGTCCTATTGTCATAGCTTTTTCAAGGTCAATGAAGTTTCCAAATCCACCAGCTATTATTATCTTTTGAAGGTCAGAGATAGACAATCCAACCTCGTTTAAAAGGGTCATACATCCGCTGTATATAGCGCCTTTTGCCCTTATAAGGTTATCTATATCAGGCTCCTGCAAAGTAATATCCCTTCCTATACCTGATTCATGAGCCCAGGCAACCACATATTCGTACACACCTTCATTTTCTCTAATTCTAGGAGTTTTCAAATTTCTGTTAAAACGGCCTTTGCTGTCTATTACTCCTGTTTCAAACAAAGTTGCTACCATTGTAATTATACCAGAACCACATATACCTATAGGTTTGGCATTGCCAATAGTAGCGATCATTGGTTCTAATGTTACTGGATTTATAGAAAAATCCTCAATTGCGCCCTTTTCAGCCCTTACTCCAAACTTCATACCACCACCTTCAAACGCAGGGCCAGCAGAACAAGCAGCACAGACCATCCAATCCTTATTGCCTATAACTACTTCTGCATTGGTTCCTATGTCTATGTACATAGTCAACTCTTCTGCTCTATACATCAAAGATCCCATAACACCAGCTACTATATCGCCCCCAACATAACTAGATATACATGGATACACCAAGGCAAGCACATGTTCTTTTAAATCAAGACCTATATCTTTTGCTTTTATAGGTGGAAAGAGGTTACAGGTAGGTACATAGGGAGATCTTCTTATATACCTAGGATTTAATTTAAGCAAAAGCTGAGTCATTGTTGTGTTTCCAGCAATAGTAACAGTAGATATATCATCATCACTTACTTGAGCCATTTTCATTATCTCATGTATAATATTGTTGATGGTGCTTAAAACTGCTTGATTGAGCTCTTCAAGACCATTTCCCTTTTCAGCATAAATTATCCTTGAAATAACATCTTCTCCATAACTTATCTGTGCGTTAAAATCTCCGTGTTCAGCTAGAACCTCTCCTTTATTCAAATCAAGAACTTGTCCGTAAATCGTGGTGGTTCCAACATCTATAGCAATAGCAAAATTTCTAGATGTAGTATCTCCGGGCTGAACATTTATTATTTTGGTCTTCCCGCCTTCTCTTACTGATCTTGCTAAAGTAACTGTTATCTTAAAATCTTTTTCCCTTATAACATCAGTGATCTTTCGTATCACACTAAAATCCACTTCCATCTTGTGTTCGTTATATTTTACCTTTAAGAAGTTTATCATTCTTGTGACATCAGCTATGTTGTCCTCGTGAGAAGGTGGTGGAAGTTCAAGATATTTTTTCTCAATAGGGGTTAAAAATAGCCCTTTTTCTTTAAAATCTTGCAAATCCACCTGTTGGATTGCTGCTGTTTTTCTAGGAGTCATTGGAAGTTTAAATATAGTGGTATCAACAGCAGACTCAATAGGAATCCTTACTTCTATATCTTCTTTGACTATTGATTTACACGCCAGCCTATAACCTTTCTCTATTTCCTCTTTACTTAATTTTTCAGTAATTCCATCTTCAACAGATCCCTTTTCAATTATGACCTTACACTTTCCACACACACCATTACCACCACAGGAAGCGTTTATGTGCACTCCAGCATCCAATGCAGCCCTTATTATGGTGGTGCCTTCTTTAACTTCTATTTCTCTATTTGATGGTAAAAATTTGATCCGGGGCATAAAAGACCTCCTTAAGTATTTTTAAAAAAACTCATCACTGACGGAAATCTTTCCTTATCAGTGTGCGGCAAAAATTTAGCAGCACTAAATTTCATCATAAAGTCTTGATTTACATTAAGCTCAATATAAGTAATCTTCTTTTGGATCTCCCATATCTCTTCCATAAAATCTGGCTCTTTTAATATTAAAGTTGCTCCCTCTAAAGAGGTGTTTCCCATTCCTTTAAATCTCTCAATAGGAATATCAGGGAGCATTCCAATAAAGATAGCTGACTTCGGATCTATGTAATTTCCAAATGTCCCACCAACATAAAAATTTTTTATGTCCTCAAAAGTTATCCCAACAGTAGAAGTTATTGTCTCTAAAATCGTGTACATAGCAGCCTTTGATCTTATAAGGCTATCTATCTCTGGTTGGGATATCAAAAGGTCCTCTTTTGTCCCAGACTCTTCTGAAGGCACAATTACTATATGCCAGATGCCGTCCAATTCTTTGAACAAAGAAGGAGCCTTATCTGGGACAAACTTTCCTCTAAAATCTATTAAACCCCATCTAAACATAGTGGCTGCAAGATCTATTACCCCGGATCCACATATTCCAACAGGTGGCAAATCTCCTATAGTGTGATATTCAAATCTCTTTTTATCAGGATCGTATCTTATTCTATCTATAATCCCAGGTCCTGCTCTTTTGCCTATCTTGCTCATACCTGTCTCAAGCGCAGGACCAGCAGCACCTGCACAGGCAACAAGCCAATCTTTATTCCCCAGAACTACCTCGGCATTGGTTCCTACATCTACAAGTATGGAAATCTCTTCTTTTCTGTGAATGCCTGTGTATAGGATTCCAGCTATAAGATCACCACCAAAATAAGATCCTATATTAGGGAAACAAAAAATTCTGGAATTTGGTGAGAGGTCTATATTTATATCTTTAGCTTTTATCAAATCGATCTCATTTACAGCAGGAATATAAGGTTCTCTTATTATCCATTTGGGATCAATTCCCAAAAACAGATGGGTCATAGTGGTGTTGCCCGCAACAGCCATATTAAATACATCTTTAACGCTTCTGTTTAAACTATCACACATTTCTTTTAGACGAATATTTATGTCATCAACTATCAAATCTTGAAGCTCTTTTACTCCTTTATTAGTTGCAAAATGTATTCTGGTCAAAATATCAGCCCCGATTTTTTCTTGAGGATTGATAAAGGAGTGTTCAAGCAAAGTTTCTTTGGACTTTAGATCAATTATTCTTATAACATAAGTAGTGGTCCCAAGATCTACAGCAACACCCAAAAAAGAAGAACCTCTTTCCCTGATGCCTGTAATGACTATTTTTGACCTATCTCTAAACATACAACATTCAAATTTAAAATCATTTTGTCTAAAAAAGTCAGGAATTTTTGTGACTAGATCAAGATCAATCTCTATAGGTCCTTCCCATTTTAAAGTCTTTGACAAATATCTTCTAAGCCTATCTATATCAGCTGTGTTATCTGATAAAGAAGGAACTTCTAAAGTTATCTCTTTTATCCAGCTCATCTTTATAACACCTTAAAAGTAAAAGTTGGCCAATCTTCCTTAAAACTATCAACAAGAGAAATTTTTTCTTTAAAAGCACATCTAAATATAAGATCAAAAAGGATTTCCTTTTGAGAAGGAAAAAGACCAGAGATTATAACCCATTTTTTATTTATCCAAAAATTTTCTTTATCAATAAAACTTTTGATCACAAAAAAGGGAAGATTTGCCAAAACCAGATCTGCTTTTATTTGATAAAAATCTTCTGCCCTTGCCTGAAAAACTATGTAATTTTTAAACCTGTTCAATTTAAAATTTTTAAGAGTGATTTTAGCAGCTAAATAATTTATGTCAAAAGAAATTACACGATGAGCACCTAATTTATACGCAACAGCTCCAAGGATTCCAGTTCCAGATCCCATATCCAAAACAGTATCTATCTTATCTTTTTCAAAGACCTTTTTTATAGCTTTTATGCAATTTAAAGTGGTCGTGTGGTTTGGTGTGCCAAAAACAACAGAAGGGTCAAAAACAATAAAATTATCAGATTCCTCTCCATTCCATAGCCAAATAGGAACAATAGTAAAATCTTCAAAACTAACAGGTCTTATCTCTCCTCCATGCCAGCTTGCATAATCTACTTCAAACTTTTGCTTTAGATTTAAATCAGGATAAACTTTTTTAAAATTTTTTACAAAAGACTCATTATCTTTTTTAAAGAATACAAAAACTTCCTGCTCTTCTTGCCAAATTCCTAAAAGGTCTGGATGGGAAAAAGAACTATAATACGGAATCTTTCCTTCGAATTGGTAGATATAAAGGATCTTGGGGGGTTTAGCAATCATAATTAAACAATTATGTTATTAAAGATCTTATATGCATCTAAAAGAGCCATAGATTCTTTAGAAATCGAAAAAGTAGGCCTTCCAGACAGATCATACTCTTGAACCATCTCATCACTTCTCACAACACCAGCATAATTCAACCCCTGATCTTTAATATACTTTATCACTTCCTCTGATGGTTCTTTTGGGACATTGTTTATTATAAGATAGGAATCACCCCTTACAATACCTAGATTTTTGGCAAGTTCATTAATTCTAAAGGCAGCTTGAAGGCCCCGTTTTGAAGCATCAGATACAATGATCATTATATCCACATCACTTGTGGTAAGCCTACTTATGTGTTCCATCCCAGCCTCGTTATCCATCACTATGTATTCGTAATTTTTTACAAGCTTTCTTAAAAATTCAGACAACAGAGCATTTGCAGCACAATAACACCCTGGTCCTTCTGGCCGTCCCATCACTATTAGATCAAAATCATCAGTTTCAATTATAGCCTCTGCCATTTTGGTCTCAATAAATCTATCCTTTGTCATTCCAGTGGGGACATCTCCCTTTTTCATCTGCTCTCTTATCTCTCCCAAAGTAATATCCACTTCCACACCGAGCACTTCATTTAAATTATGGTTTGGATCTGCATCAACCACTAAAATAGGAGTTTTTTTGTGCTCTATAAGATACCTCACCAAAAAACCACTCAGTGTGGTTTTACCAGTCCCCCCTTTTCCTGAAAAAGCAACAGTTATAGCCATATTTTAATGCTCCTGATCTTTGAAAAATTCTATTATCTTTTCACAAATTTTATCTATCTCTTCTTCTTCAGGAAGATCCAAAACAGAAGAGGTTATCTTTTGCCTTTCATATAAAGAATCATAAAATGGAAACTTTGCAACAAGGGGAGGAAGATTCAGTTCTTTTGGAATAGAAAAGTCTTCATGAGCCCTATTTAAAACAAGGGCCTGTTTTTTAAGTCCTAAATCCTTTGCCAAAGAGGATATCTGAGATGCAGTCTGAAGTCCTCTTATGCTGGGCTCACTAACTACTATAAGACCGTCCACACTTGATATTGTGCCCCTTCCTAAATGTTCCACACCAGCCTCTAAGTCAACTATAAGCCACTGTTTTGTCCTAAGGATAAGATGAGCTAACAAGGCTTTAAGTAATGCATTTGGAGCACAACCACATCCGCTCCCAGCTCCAGCAATTGTTCCCATAACCAAAAGGTGCATACCCCTAACTTCTTTGCCCAACTTAGAAGCAAGGTCATCAACTTTTGGATTCAAATTTATAAAAACCCCGCTCCCTACCCTTTCTTGAATGAGCTTTTTCTGTTGAACCAATGGAATAGGCACTTCCTCTGGCTTAAGACCTAAAGCAGGCCCTAAAGATAAAGCTGTATCAGCATCTATCAACCAAATATCTTTTCCCTGCTTTTTTAAATAATTCCCAAGCCAAACAGTAACCGTAGTTTTTCCTACACCGCCTTTTCCTGCAACAGCTAATTTCATAAAAGCTCCTTTTAATTAGTGAGCAAATTGTAAAGAAATCTTTTAAAATATGCAACCTTTACGAACGGGAAAAAAACTTTATAAATTTT
>Ga0256842_1003038_pt1 | contig 11498 bp, 11 predicted proteins | sample 4559240metaG_FD_185973 | JGI IMG/M metagenome (GOLD analysis project Ga0256842, IMG submission 185973) | Hydrothermal vent microbial communities from Guaymas Basin, Mexico - 4559-240 | ecosystem: Environmental > Aquatic > Marine > Hydrothermal vents | place: Mexico: Guaymas Basin | collected...
GTTTAATAATAGCTAGTGAGGTGAAACCAAAGTAGATGGAAGATTATTGTATCATAGATTAAAAACCATTTTTGATATTTTTATGGTTTCTATGATTTTCCATTGAAAAAGATACTATATTATAGAAGTTACCCCTCCTTTAATTAAAAAGGAGAGATAAAAAGAAAATCCTAGAATGGTAAAGGATCGCTTGTATCATTTATATCATTTGGACTAGGTGTCGCTGTTGGAGCAACTGTTGGTGTTGCTGTTGGAGCAACTGTTGGAGCAACTGTTGGATTAGCTGTTGCTGTTGGAGCAACAGTTGGTGCTGGATTAGTAGATTTTCCACTACTTCCACAACCTATCAACAGTGTAGCAACACTTGCTGTAACTATTAATTTTAATAAATCTTTTTTCATTTTAGATCCTCTCTACTATTTTACTGTTGTTGAGTAAACCCAGTTAATTTGTGCTTCGTTTCCAACTTTAGAAGAACTCATCTGTGTAATAATTGCAGGAAGTCCAGTATTTCTATTTCCATAGAAGTCAATATCAGCATATCCATGTGTTCCATTGTTAAAGTACTCACCATTTGTACCTTTTACAATATCTTTATCTTCTTCTAAATCTCTAAGTACTTGTAACTCATTGATATAACCTGCTGCTGGGTCAGTATTATATGGAGAAGTAATGTGTTGTAAACCAGCTTCTTCAGCATACTCTTTTTCATTGTCATCATATAGTTTATATTGTAACTTGAAGTCACCCCATGGACTCTTAGCAGTACCTTCATTATCCCAATAACCCATTGTATCACCTAATTGAACAAGTGGTCTTTTCATTGGTTGAGTAACAAGAATAGTATTTCTTTCTACATTAGCTACATCTTTATTAAATGTATAGTATGCTTTTTTAGTTAAGAATGTATCTGAATCTCTCTCTACACCAGTTTTATTATATTCAGAGAATGGACTAGCAGTTGCTACATTGTCATAAATTCTTCTATCTTGCATAGAAGCATACTCACCTGTTGCCCATAACATCATTTGGTCAACGCTATCATCTGTAAAGTTAGCAATTGCTGTTGCAGGAAGAAGTAGGTCTCTATTATCACCTTCATGTTGAATTCTAACAGAACCAAATAGAGCATCATTTGCAGGACTCTTAAAGTGGTCTAACATTCTTGAATTACCTCTAGCAATTCTCATTTTATCTGCATTAGCAGTATTATTTCCATCTGTACAGTTAGCATCAACATTTGGAGCACCAACACCACTTGCAAGTGTTAATGTACCATTAACAACACCATTTTCAACATAAGCTCGTCTCCATTGTGTCATTGGAATATTATTTCTACTTAGATTATTTAATAAATTACCATCACTATCACGACATAAATCAAGTGCCATTCTATAATCTTGGTAAAGTTTTGCATGTCTTAAGTGATAAGAGTGACTTCTTGCTTGAATCATACCATAAATAACAACATAACCAGCAGTTACATTATCTTCTAATTTACCAATTTCAAAATCTTCTTTCTCATGGTCAACAAAACTTACTTTATCTGTTTCATAAGTTGGGTCAACACCTTTAGCATAAGAACCATCTCTTGTTGATAATACACCATCTTTTGAAATATTAAATCTAAATGCATCATGTGCTGAAAGATAGATATTAAAGTCAATTAGCTCTCTCGAGTCATCTGCTGCATAAAGTACTGCTTTAGCAACGATAGCTGTATTGTTAGTATTTCTTACAATAAGCTCTGTACTCCAACCCTCACCAGCTTTAAATGCAGGATAAATTAATGCATCACCTTTTCCGTTTGCACTAAGAACCATATTTTGACTAGCTTCTACACCACCAAGATAAGTAGCAGCAACTACTGGGCTACCTGTAACTCTTTTACTTGCTCCATTAGTATCTACTTTATCATCATAATGAACTGGATAAGCATTTGTATCATTTGTATTAATACCTTTTGTATCAGTTGAAGTTATTTGACCATCAAATCCACCTTTAACGGTAAAAATCTCTCCGTTTACAGTCATATCGAATGCAATTGCACCTGATGAGAGAACAGCAACTGCTGCAATAGCAGATAACATTTTATTTTTTCTATACATAGTAACATCTCCTTTGTGTTTATGTTCGTGTGTTGTGTTGTATGTATATGACATTATGTAACTAATATAAGTTAATATTTTACAATTAGTCAACAAAACCTATTTGTCATGGGGTTATTTTACATGATGTAATCTTAAGTAAAGGTTAGTCCTTTTATAAAAAGAACTAAATCATCTAAATATCTACCTTTATATCGAAAACTTTTACCTTACTACTTTTATTAGCTTTAGAAAAAGATGTCTGTTTCCATTTCTTTATCTCTTTAGCTAGAATAAAATTAATAATATTTTCTCTCTCCTCTTCTAAAGTTGCTTTATGTGCTGGATATTTATTAAAGATGTAAATAATATGAAAATAATCTTTCTCTTTTAATGCAACTTTTAAAATATTGTTCTCTTTAGCTTTCCATAATATATTAAAATTATCTTTTCCTAACTCTCTTGCTCCTACTTTTCCTACATATCCACCGTTAGAAATAGTTTTTAAATCTTTGCTATATTTTTCTACATTTTTAGCAAAAGTTTCAATAGTTAGATTTTTATCTTGTAATTCTTTTAAAATTCTATTTGTCTCTTTTTTATTATTTAAAGAGATATGTGCAATTTCAGCCATATTTGGATAGTTATATGCTTTATTATGTTTTGTATAAAAATCATTAACTTCTTTTTTTATATCTTTATGTTTTTTTAAAACTTCTTGATATGCAATTGTATTAAAAATAGTATCATAATTTGCAATAAATTTCTCTAATCCACCTAATACTACTCCTCTTTTTTTTAACTCTTGTTCTTTTTTTATTTTTGCTTTCCTTATCTCGTTTTTATATAATTTCTCTTTATCTTTAAGTGTGTCTAGTACTATTTTTAGATATATATATCTTGATAAAAATCTCTTTTTACCATTATACTTAAGTTCATTATACTCTTTAGGCAAATCCTTTTTCATAATATATTGACCATTTATAGAGAAAACAGCATCTTTTGGAATAGTTTTATTTATATCTTTTATAGTACTTTTTTTGCTAATATTTTTATCTAAATTTGAGTTATTATTTTCTTTCGTTTTATCTGACTTGGTACACCCAGTCACAGATATAATTATAGATAAAAAAAACAGTAACAACTTTCTATTTTTCATTAACACTCCTAGTTATATTTTTTGGTATTATACTATCTAATCACTAATTTCCAATTTAAAACAAATTAAGCTAATTTTTTGATATAATTGATTTAAAAAAGAAAAATATATATGCTATACAAATATAAAGGTATTACAAAACAGGGTAAAAGTGTAAGTGGCACAATAGAAGCATCAGGTGAAGATGAGGCAAAAAAGAAACTAAAAATTCAAGGTATATTTTATAAAGAGATAAACCCAACAAAAGAGATAACTTTTAAAAACTTCTCTCAAAGAGAGATGCCCGGTCCACTTTTGAGTTCATTTGCTAAAGAGCTTTCATCTTATTTAAACTCTGGAATGGCAATACTTACAGCAATTAGGCTAATAGAAGACCAACATCAAAAAGAGAAAAAATATGCCTCTTTTTTAGCATCTTTAAGAACTATGATAGAAGAGGGAAAATCTCTATATCATGCACTAAACTCTCAAAGTGTTTATGCTATGCCTGATTTTTTCTTACAAAGTATTAATGTAGCAGGTCAAAGTGGTAAAATGGTGCCTGTTCTAATTCAGATGGGAGATTTTTTCTCAACACAAGCTAAAATAAAAAAGCAGGTTAGTAATGCTTTGGCTTATCCTATGTTTATTTTTATAGTGGCTATTGGAATGGTTGGATTTCTTATTACATTTGTAGTTCCTAAAATTACAGGAATATTTGAAGATACAGGGCAAGAACTGCCTCCTATTACTCAATTTGTTTTAAGTATAAGTGACTTTTTAAGTAACCACTATATTGCTCTTATGTTAGGTATTGTAGGTGTTATTATAGCTTTTAAACTATCATATAAATATATATACTCTTTTCAAAAGCTTTATGATACTTTAGTACTAAAAATTCCAGTAATTGGGGCTTTAATACAAAATTATGAATTAGGTCGTTTTTCATATATTTTATCACTTATGCTAGACTCTGGTGTATCTTATGCTCATGCTGTCAAGTTAGCTACTTCAACTTTTAGTAATGTAGCATTTAAAGAGGCTTTTGAAGAGGCATCTAGTAGAGTAATTGAGGGAAATAAACTATCTCATGCACTCCAAAGAGGTAAAGGGATAAAACCAAAAAGAAACTTTATGCAAGGGTTGGCTTTAGGTGAAGAGTCCAGTGAAGTCTCTCAAATATTATCTAATATTGCATCTTTATATAGAGAAGAGAATGATGATAAACTAAAACTTCTACTTAGTCTATTAGAGCCTTTTATGATGCTATTTATTGGTGGAGTTGTTGGTATTATTGTTTCGGCTATGTTACTTCCAATATTTTCTATGAACCTTGGAGCAAAAATGTAAATTTAGATAAAGAATAATTTTTGATATAATAGGGGATATAATTTTACTAAAAGGAGATAAGTGATGAAAAAATTATTATTAGCGTTATCGCTAACAACAACTTTAACATTTGCAGATTTTATAGGTGGAGAGGTTAATCTAGGCTATTACACTCATGCACCAAGTGGTACGGCACAAAATGGTGGTGATAGTGTTGATATAGAAGATGATTTAAAGTGGGAGAGTGAAAATGATATTTTTCTAAAAGCCTATTTTGAACACCCAATTCCACTTATACCTAATATTAGATTAGGTTATACAAGATTTACTCATGAAGGAAGTGGAGAAGCATCAAATTCATTTACTTGGGGTGGAATGACACTATTTAAATTAAGTGATGATGTATATACAAAACTAGATTTAGATATATATGATATATCGTTATATTATGAATTTCTTGATAATTGGTTAAATTTTGATGCAGGATTAAATATTAAGTATTTAAGTGGCTCTATTGTTGTTAATTCAACTACAAAACATGAAGAAAACTCTATTGAGTTACCAGTTCCTATGCTATATGCTAAAGCAAGAATTGATATTCCAGCTACCAATTTAAGTTTCCAAGCAGAGGGAGATTATATTAGCTATGGGGATAATGCTCTATATGATTTAGAGATTGGTGCTAGATACTCTTTCTTACTTGGTTTTGGAGTTGAGGCTGGATATAAAACATTTAAGATTAAAATTGATGATGTGGATGATATTAGTATGGACGCAGATTTTAGTGGAGTATATGGTAAATTGGTTTGGGATTTTTAATGGCAAAACAGAGATTTAGAAATATAAAAAAGGGAAATATAAAACCTATTAAGAGTAAAAAGAAAAAATCTTCTAAAGAGATAAATATTCCTTTTGCTACAAATTTTGAAAAAACAAAATCGGCAATTACAGATAGTTTTATGCTATTAATGCCTATTATGTATATTGTATTTTATTTAGTAATGGATGGAAGAGAAGGATTTGGAGAGCATAAACTAGAGGGGTGGATATATATTTTAGTTCCATTTATTATAGTCCAATCAGCATTTATGTTTAAAGGTAACGGTCAAACCCCTGGGTATAAAAATTATAATCTAAAGGTAATTGATATTCATTCGTTTAAAAAACCATCTCTATTTTCTATAGTTTTTAGAAATTTTGCTATGATATTATCTATTGCTACTATATTTGGTTGGCTTATAATGTTTTTTAGAAAAGATAAGCGAGGTCTGCACGATTTATTAAGCAATACAGCAGTAGTTAGAATTAGCAAAGAGATATGAAATTAACTCTATCTCTTTTTTACTTTTTCTATTTTGCACTAATTGGTGTATATATTATATTTATGCCTAAAGTGCTACTTGATTTTAATTATACAAAACTTGAAGTTGGTATTATTTACTCATCTGCTCCATTTATGCGTTTTTTACTTCCATTTATATTTAAACATTTTATAAAATTAGATAAAAAAGTATATATTATATCTCTAATCTTTACAGCTATTTCTACTCTTCTTTTTTTAAATACAGTAGAGAACTTTATATTATATTTTTTAGCATCTTTACTTTTTGGTGCATCTATGGGAATATCTCTTCCATTTATAGAGACAATAGCACTGCATAAATTATCAAAAAAAGAGTATGGTAAAGTTAGACTTTGGGGGTCTATTGGATTTATTGCTGTTGCGTTATGGTTAGGGAAAATTTTAACATCTCAATATGAAGCACTATATTATCTTTTATCTACAGCCTTTTTAACTTTAATATTTGGACTTATAGTTATTAGATATGATAGTGAGAAAGAGGAGATATATAAAGAGAGTGATAGCTCTTTTTCATTAACTAAATATTGGGCATTTTGGATTAGTATATTTTTAATGCAACTCTCATTTGGTGGGTTTTATAACTTTTTTACAATATATGAGATAGACCATGGAGTATCTTTAGAAGTTGCTAGTTGGATGTGGACATTTGGAGTTATATGTGAAATTTTTATGCTCTATTTTCAAGGTTCACTCTTACAAAGAAATCTTTTAAATATTATAGGATTTGCAACTATTGTTACAGTTTTTAGATGGTTATTACTATATTTTTATGCTGATAATATGACTATTACCTTTCTATCTCAATCTCTTCATGCTATTAGTTTTGCTTTATATCATACAGCATCTATTACATATATATTCTCTCTCTATTCTCAAAAGAAGTTAGCACAACAGTTTATATTAGGAATTGGTTTCGGATTAGGTGGCTCTATGGGTGCATTACTTTCTGGTCAAATTTATGGAGAGTATCTATTTTTAATAGAAGCAGTTATAACTTTTAGCTCTTTTATAATGTTATATATCCACTCAAAAAGAGTGAATATAGTTACATAAATGCTCTACCATTTATTTTAAGAGAGCCTTTGCTAAACTCAATATTGTAATATTTTTTACCATTTTTATCAATAGGTTGAAGTACCATCATTAAAACCATAGCTCTTGGATTAGTAGATAAAAGATTTACAAGTTCACTAGATGCCTCTATATTTACTTTAGCATTAAATAGACTATTTATAGCTAAAGGGTTATTTTTTATCTGTTTAAAATCAAAGTTTTTATCAACTGTAGTTAATGCTTTTAGTTTAAATCCATCAACCATTTTATCATTTTGAGTAATTTTTTCTATTGAAATATTTGGAATATCTATTGAAATATTAGAAGATACTATTTTCTCAAATATAGGTATCATTTTATCTAAAGACTCTTTTTCATCTAAATCTTTAGAAAGAATAGCGTTTAACTCTTTAAATGCTTCAATATTCATATTTTTTATCTCTATATCACTAGAGATATTTTTAAATATACTTTTTTCACCATCTATTAAATAATCAATTAAAGCAATATTAAGTTTTAAAGTACTATTTACAATCTTACCTTCTGTAGCATCTGTAGATGTTCCTGTAATACTATTTATAACTATTGATGCTGTATCATTACCTTCACCTTTAATACTTATTTTATCTATACTATATTTAGTATTATTATTAAAGTCTCTATCTATTGGATTACTTATAAATATTTTTGAGTTTAATAGTTCAAACTTTAACTGATTAGGAATATTATACGAAATCTCTTTAATAGTCTGATTTAGATTTTTAATCTTTTCACCTTTTATATCTCCATTAAATCTAACACCTTTAAGTTTTAACTCTTTATCAATATCTTTTACATATCCATCAAATCCTGAAAGAAATTTGTTAATATTAATATGAACTAATAAATCTCTATTTTTTACCATTTTTTCTATAGTTTCAACTACTTTTTTATCTTTAACATCTATATTAGTATAGAAAATATCAGGTAATTTTACAGGATATATATCTAAAGCCATAGCATTTTTTGCAGTTGGATTATACTCAATGTCTAAACCTACTTTTAAACCTTTAAGTAGTTCAATATCCTCTTTTGTTATCTCTTGACCTTTTTGATTTAGATAAGCTGTTATCTCTTTAGTATTATTAAAATCAATAACTAAATGCTCTTTATTTGTTTTAACCTCTCTATTTTCAATATTAAATCCAGATTTTTTAAGTGTTAATACCTCTTTATTAACCTCTTTTTTCATCTCTGTTACTATCTGTTTTGAACCTACTGTTAGGTAATATATACCAACAATAGCAACTAAAGCAACGACTGCTAATACTATTTTTTTAATCATAATTAAGTTCCTATATTTTATTTTTCTAATCTTATCATATAGAGATAAATAAGAGATTACCAATCATCATTATCTACAGTATAAACTCCATCTACTCCAATAAAAGCTTGATGTAATCTATCAAAATCACCATCTTCTAAAGCTGTAGCTAGTTTACCTAGACTCTTTTCACCTAAATAGTTCTTTGCTTTATTTAAATCATAATAGTACCTAAGAGTATTTATCTTTTTACCATTAAACCAACTAGATACTAAAATATAATCTTTTCTATTTCCCTCTATTTTAGAAAATGCACCATCTTTTGAGAAGCTATCAGCAAACATATAGAGTTTTTTATCATTAACCAAATATCGAGCTTCTCTCATACTCATATTTCCCATCATAGGTTGATATGTTACTTTATGGTTTTTAAAACTTACTTTTACTAATAGGTCTGGTGTATCTTCTTTTGTTGATTTATAAGTAAGATAAAAGTGTCTTCCACTTAACATTCTTTTATTAAAATATTTATATTTTTTATCTTTTCTATAGATTTTTTTAGTAGGTTTTGGAATTACTGTTTTTGTTATTGTAATATATGACTCTACATCAGAACTCTTTTTAATTGGTGCAATTACCTCACTTTTAACAGTTTTAGCATAAGAAGCATAAGGAATATATGGCATTGTATTATCACTCTTGGTTACTATTATATTTTGATGAGTTGGTCTATAGATTTGTCTATTATAGTTTCTGATTTTTGATGTATAGTTTCTAATAACTTTATGATTTAAAATATAGGGAGAACTTGCTATATGTGCATCAGGGAAATATCTTTTATATGCAGGTAGTTTTGATTTTAAAGCTTGTAATTTTGTTGTATGGTAGGCAAAAGGTATAAACCAACCATTAGAACGAACTACAATAACATGTGAACGCATTTTATAAGGTAGCCGATTAATACTCCTCTCTAAAACTGGTAATTGTCTAAAACTTCCAAATTGAATATAGTATAACCGATTTGCATATATAATATTAATAAAAATTGAGAGAAACAGTATAATTCGTATCACTTTTAAATACCTTTTTTGGATACTATTATATCACATAAAATGTCAACTAATAGTGAAATTTAGGGCTTTTGTACTATACTATAAGCTTATTTAATTTTTATAAATAAAAAATATAATAAATGGAGTATAAAATATGAGTTATAAATCATGGTTTATAAATCACGGAAAAAAACATAAAGAGATAGTAGATAGATTAGAGCATTTAAGTGATAATGAATTAATAGACTATTTTAAATTTGAAAATATGGTAGAAAAAGAGATAGATTTTTGCCCACTTTATGCTAAAAATAAAAAGTGTCACAATATAGAAGATTTAAACTGCTATCTGTGTGCATGTCCAAACTTTAGATTTAATGATAATGGGTTTAAAAAGATAGAGAATAGAACTCTATTGAGTAGGTGTAATATAAATTCAAAAGATGGAACACAATTTAAAAGTGAGACTGCAATTCATCAAAACTGTTCAGGGTGTAATATTCCACATAGTAAAAGTTATATAAAAAAACACTTTTCAAGAGATTGGTTTAAAATAATGAAAAATGTAAAAACGCTCTAATAGTGGTAAAAGTTAAATTTAATTATAAATTGATATTTTTTAATGTATAATTAAACCTTTTAAATAAGGGTAAGAGATGATTATAGTTGAGGATATACCACTATTTAGTAATCTACACAATAGATTTCATAATGAGCTTCGTAAAAATATATATGTTAGAAAATTTTCAAAAAATGGAATTGTTTTTTATGAGGGAGATTGTAGTGACTATTTACATATTTTATTAGAGGGTCACGTAAGACTCTATAAAACTTCACCCAAAAACACTATGATACAGCTACATAGATTAAATGCACCAAATACTATTGGAGAGTATGCCTGTTTAGAGCAAGTCCCCTTTCCTGCTACTTGTGAATTTATTTCAGAGAGTGGAACAATAGGAATGTTACATTTAAACAGAGTTAAGGAGTATCTAAAAGAGCCTGAATTTTCTCTAGCACTACTTAAATCTATGACCAATAAAGTTATGATGTTATCATCTCTAGTTCATAAAGAGACAATTCTCTCTTCCGAAGCTAAAGTTGCAGACCTTATTTTAAATGAGATAGATATATTTAATCGCATAAAAAATAATGAGATTGCATCTATTTTAAATATAACACCTGAAACACTATCAAGAATTTTAGGTAAACTAAAAAAAGAGAAAATAATTAATGTAAAAAATCATATTGTAACTGTAATAGATATGGAAGCACTACATATAATAATAGAGAAAAATACAATAAAAGCTTGTACTAATTGTCTCTCTAAAAAGAGGTAATATATATAATATCTCTTATTTTTAGATTACCGAATAAGACTTAAAATTATTTTTTCGCACATATTAGGAGTATAGGTTAATGGCTTATTTCTGCCACCTGTTTTATCTGATATTGTGGCTATTTTCCCCTTTTTATCTTTAAGCGTTATTTTTACTTTTCCACCTTTGACATCTTCTACTTTATAGAGTGTATATTTTCTATCACCTATTTCTAAATTTTCACCTTTATATCTTCGATTTATCTCTTTAGCATCTAATAGTTTTTTAAAATCAACTATATCTCCTACTCTATTTTGATGGAGATATAGCCATTTCCAAAATTTATTAATCTCTCTCGGGTTTTTTAATTGCATATAATCACCATTTGGAGTTGAGATAGATAGTTTATTGTAGCTGTTTATATAGAAAGTGGTTTCTCTTTGCCAACCTTTTACCATATTACAGATTGGTTCTGATGTTTTTTGATATTCGCTTTTTGTTTTATCTATAAACTCTTTAAAATCTTCTATTTCTATGGTTTTAAGCTCTTCTTCCTCTTCTTTTTGAGTGTTATTAGGCTCTTTTTTACTCTTTTTTTCTTTTAATCTCTCTACCTCTTTTTGTAACTCTTCTATTTTTTTTTCTTTATCTTCTAACTCTCTCTTTTTACGATTTATCTCTTCTTCTAAACTATCTAATATTTTTTTAGCACTAGGAAGATAAAGAGAAGAGTTATATTCCATTCCATTTTTAGTAATTTTTATCAATCTCCTCAAAGAAAACTCCATCTTAATTGCGAAAGCAATAAGGTGGAGATGAATTTGAGCTTTTAGGCAAATTATATCAAAAAAGATACT
>Ga0256842_1003039_pt1 | contig 11497 bp, 13 predicted proteins | sample 4559240metaG_FD_185973 | JGI IMG/M metagenome (GOLD analysis project Ga0256842, IMG submission 185973) | Hydrothermal vent microbial communities from Guaymas Basin, Mexico - 4559-240 | ecosystem: Environmental > Aquatic > Marine > Hydrothermal vents | place: Mexico: Guaymas Basin | collected...
AGTGCTTGAGGAACTAAAGAAGGGCAAGTAAGTTTCGTCGGTGAGCAGTGATGACGGAGAAAATAAAGGTACTCGTGGCAGCCCCGATCCATGAGGATGCCATTAAGCTGCTCCGCGACACCAGCTACGAAATAGTTGTAAGGGAGTATCCCAGCATTGAGGAGTTGAAGAGCATCATCGGTGAGTTCGATGTAATCATCGTCAGGAGTAAACCGAAGGTAACCGCAGAAGTGATAGAGGCCGGTAAGAAACTCAAGGTAATCGCTAGAGCGGGAGTGGGTCTAGACAACATAGACCTAGAAGCCGCGAAAAGGAGAGGAATTAAGGTAATCAACGCCCCCGCAGCACCAACTAGAAGCGTCGCTGAACTAGCCGTAGGATTAGCAATAGCTGTTCTCAGGAAGATAGCTTACGCCGACAGGAACATGCGTGAGGGGAGGTGGGTGAAGAAGAAGTGCTTAGGGACGGAACTCAGCGGCAAGACCCTAGGCGTGATAGGCTTCGGTAGGATAGGGAGGGAAGTAGCGAGAATAGCTTCGAAAGGCTTCAATATGAACATACTGTACTATGACGTCATCAGGGCGCCGGAGGAGGTTGAGAGGGAATTAAACGCAAAGCTCTCGACAATTGATGAGATCGTAGAGAACGCCGACATAATCACACTGCATGTCCCTCTACTCGAATCAACCAAGCACCTAATCAATGAGGAACGACTGAAGAAAATGAAGCCAACAGCAATACTAATTAATACCTCGAGAGGAGGCATAGTTGACACTAACGCTCTCGTTAAGGCACTGAAGGAAGGCTGGATAGCCGGAGCAGGCCTAGACGTGTACGAGGAGGAACCTCTTCCTCCCGATCACCCGCTAACTAAGCTAGACAACGTGGTGTTGACCCCGCATATAGGTGCTTCCACAGAGGAGGCTCAACGCCGGGCTGGCTTAGAAGTAGCTCAAAAGATAATTGAATACTTGAAAAACGAGATTTAGGAAGGTAATAATCACTGAGTTACTTTTTCGTTAAACGCATTAAAAATACATTATTAGTAAAGGGAGCGCATGCTACATAGCTAAATGAAAACGGTGTAGGTGACCATTATTGGGACAAAGTGCTAAGGTACGCGTTAAAATACCTAAGTACAGCATACCTAAGAGAAAAGTAACGCCCACACTTCTCGACATTAACGACCTACTACCGCACGAGGAAATAATTCATGAGAGACTCAATGCGCTACTAGACATGATCCTCGAGCTTGACGCTGTTGACATGCCCATAATAGCAGCACCTATTCCAGGAATAAGCAAGTACCTGATAGTCGACGGACATCATAGGTGGGCAGCACTCAAGAAACTGGGAGCTAAAAGAGTGCCAGCTATAATAATTAATTACTTTAGCCCCGAGATCCGCGTGTACACTTGGTACCCCGGATTCAAAGGAAATGCCGGGGAATTCTTAGAGCTCGTTAATGAGGTTGGCGTGGATATAGAGATTGATACAGACAGTGAGGATGCGATAAAGAGCGTGAAATCAGGGAAATGCAAGGTGAGTGGAAGGGAATGCGCGTTCATAATGCTAGGAAAGAACGGCAAATACTTCAAGCTCGGCGGGTGGCTAGAGGGACAGAAGAAAGTTGTTAAGGTGCTTGATAAGTTAACTAGTGTGGGTAAACTAACTATGACTTGGTATGGACTACTTGAAGATGCTCTTAAAGATCTTAGAGAAGATGAGATTGACTATGTGTTAGTACGGCGCGGTCTAACGAAGAATGAAGTGATGAAGGTAGTTAAGGCAGGTAAAGTACTTCCCCCGAAAACAACTCGACACGTTCTTCCATTCATGCCGGAAAAAGTATACACGAAGCTATCTATGCTCATGTAATTCCTGAAGCAAGGGTGTCCAAGAATCTTAACCTCTTTGCTGGGTCTGGGTGAGTCATGAATATCTCGGTAGGCACCAGCCTAGGCTGAGACTTAATCCACTCAATAACCTCGTCAATGTCAATAACACCGTATTCATGTACTTCAATACCTTCCTCAGGATCCGCTATTAGGAATACCTTAAACTTGCTCGCGGATGCTACTTTACTGGGTGCGAACGCCTTCAACTCCCCGCTCGCCACAAGTATCCTAGCTAGTGCTCGCTGAAGTTTCCTGGCTCCACCAGGTACAGTTAGTGCGGCGTGAGCGTCAGCATAGTACTCCCGTAACCTGCTCACGTAGAGTACGGCGAAATTGAAGAGGAATGCCACGCCCATGAGGACGGCCCCAATAAGGGGGAGGATCGATGCTTCACTCTCCCTATCCCCGCCGCCAAACCAGCCGAAGTACATGAGTACTCTCCCGAGCCAGAAGATAAGTGCTGGGAGAATACTGATGACCATCATTAGCTCAACATCCTTGTGCTTTACGTGGCCTATCTCATGCGCTAAGACAGCCTCCACTTCCTCTGGAGGCGCTATGCGGAGCAAACCCTCAGTAACAGCTACCTTATACCCAGTGAATCTATTGCCATAAGCGAACGCATTAGGTACGTCAACATGGGCTATCATCGCTTTCGGAACGAAACCTAGGTTAGACGCCTTAGCGATACGTGCTATTAACTCTTCGACCCACGCATACCTTCCACCCATGATTGGCTCAACATTGTATGCCATCTCAATAATCCTCGGACCTGCGAGCCATTGAAGCATATGTATGCCTATAACAAACACTAAGGAGAGTACAAATACCGTTGATAACTCGGCCGTAGGGGCGAGTACGTAAGTGAACAGCGCAGTAAGTATAAGTGTAGATAAGCCTATAAGGAATGCTAAAGTAGTCAGCATCGACACCTTTAACTTAGTTAATGTCCTCACTATGTCCCACCCTAATATCTATAGGGGTTTCTGAGGAGAATTAAGTTTAACACTATTAGTGATGGAAGACTGTCTGTGATACAGCATTAGAAAGAAAGGAACTGAGATTTAGGAATTAATACTTGAAGGCTGAGGATATAGCCCTCCTAATGTCGGTTGGTAGGGTTTTGTAATCTACTTCAGAGTCCTTAAGACCTTTAAATTCGTCGAGTTCCAGGAGATCCCATTCCTTTGGTTCCTCCTCACCCTTCCTGGTATATACGCCCTTGAAAGTCTTATGAATAGCAACGAAAGTTTTACCGTCGGGGGTCCTCAAGACCTCAATGAGCATAAGATCATTACCTTTTCTTACGAGATATGCTTCTTCTTTCGTCGCTTTCAGCATTCCTCACACCACTTACCTCTGAGGGAGTATCCTTTAAACCTTACCGCTTTTAAAATCATTGACTATGACTACTGTTAGTGCCGTTACTGGATTTCTTACTTCCAAAGATATTGTTTAGTACCTTATCTGGTATTTCGTATGTTACAGATGCTATCTTAGCTACGTAGCTATCGGAAGGTGTTGATTTAGGTACCCCTGTCTCGAGGGATATTAATTGCTTTCTTATTTCCTTCTCAACCTTATTCCTTATTGAGCCAGAGGATATTTCCTCAGCTAGCTTAACGGCAACGAAGAATTTCGTGAACCTGCGTATGGTGCTCTCAAACTCCGGCAGTGCCTCTAGCATCCTTTTTATAGCCTTAATAACGAACTCGTAGGGCTCGAAGTCAAGGTAGTATAAGGTTAACGCAAATCTAAGTATTCTAGCAACATCACCTTCACTCATCTCAGGTATGAGTGACTTTATTCCCTCCCTAACCCTCTCTATGGGTAGATCAGATGTTAGTAGCTTGATTATTTCCTCGTACCGTTCCTCCTTATCGAAGACCTTACTAAATATCTCGCTGTAGTCATCCCTTATGCCTAACCCGCGAACCCCTACAATATATAGGCTTATGAGTTCCTTCTCAAAGATATCGTCGGGCTTAGAAGCCCCTCTAAAAGGTTCGACACCCTCACTCTCTAAATGCTTTTTTACTAACTCAGCAGCCCTCTCACGACTCGGTTCAGGGTCCATTAATAATTCACTTATTGCGTCAACGTATGCTTTTACTCGCTTCCTCTTAGCATTCATATACTCACCTCAACAGGCATTAATACCAATTACTCGGTATTCCCGAGCAACTCTCATTATTTTACTTTAAGTAATCTGCGCTTTTAAGAATGCCTTAGGGTGCGAGGATAAGCGCCTCTACCCTAGAGTTTGGCGTATCCAATGATACCACAGCTACGTTATCGCCCTTTAACATCACATCTCCCCAAGCAATAATAAGTGACCCAGGAGGTAACTCAGTGAATCTCACCCTGTGGGTTATGAAGTATGCTTCACGTGAGGGAAGTAGTGTAGGTCTAAGTAATTCTACTTTATATATTGAGGGTGTTCTATAGTCAAAGTCTATAATCTTGAATACTATGTACGCGTTCCTAACAACATGCGTGTATGGTCCAAGGAATTCTCCCACATGATTACAGTTAATTATCCTGAGAGTATATCTCAGCCCCTTGAAAATACCTTGTGTAAGTCGATGTGCAACTAACTTACTCATGTCATCCCAGCTAAGAGTTTCAGAAACTAGAGGTAACTCCTTGACGAACTCCTCAGCGGGTAATGGCTTAAGGAGGCCTTTGGCCCTTAAATTCTGCAAACACTCCAATGTGCTTTGCCTTTCCACGCAATTGATGTCTATGTCTGATTCCCTCCCAACGTATCCGCCTAATAGGCTACCTGTAGGACCGCATCGTAATCCGCATTCCTTATGAAGTAATTCCATTAGTTTCATAGCTACAGACTTTATTCTCTTATTAGAACCGCAAGGGGCGACGTCAATACCGAAGTGAAGGAATCTCCGAACACGTTTAATCCATGAGGGGTTAATGAGAGGTGCTTCCCTGCCTAACTCAGGTACATACCTAAGGAAGAAAGAATAATATCTAGCAATGATCTCGAAAGCTTCACCAACACGTTTCACCTTCTTTCCACTCACGAGTCGAGGCACAGCGATAGGGGCGCCAGGATGGACGCAGCCTTTCACGATCCAAAGAGAGCCATCAATAAGCTCTAAGAGATCACCTTCTAGGTATGCTCCAGCAGAGTTACAGTTAGTGTTAATTAACATGCCTCACGCAGCGCTCTCACGGCTGTTGATTACCCAGAGAGCTTGAGGACCTTAACTCTAAGTTTAGCTTCTGCACATGTCTTCCATGTTTCTTGACCTTACTTGCCTGTTTCTTTCTTCTTATGCGGAAGGACTTCCCCCGTCTCCCTGACTTGCTGGCGTTCTTGATTGTCACCTTCTTCAGACCTAGGGCTCCTCGCACACCCTTATCTCTATTGAGTAAGTTTAGGTTCACCTTATATACCATGAACCTTCCCCGCCTCTTGCAATGTACTTTCAGATACCCGCTTTCCTTGAGTTTTCTTAAGAGATAGCCAGCTCGCTTCGTACTCATTTTAAACGCTTTCGCAAGCCTGCGGGCATTAATGAACACATCCCCTCTCTTCCTCAACCACTCAAGCACATCGTCAATTTCAGGCAAGAAACTAGCACCTAATCAAACATCTGCGAGGTTCCTAAAATAGGCTTACTCGTTTCAGGTATTTGTCAGGTAGTGAAGGAATGGGTTGGCGATCAAGGGAATGAGCACATGGTGAACATGCTCGCCGGGTGAGGAAGTGTACTGGAGACGTAGCTTTTTCACTAATGTCGCTCAAGCAGCGATATTCATCATATTGCTCTTGCCGCCAGCATTGATGAAGCTTATTCGTGCTACGCCGTATTTTCAAGGTAGGGAAACTAGCGAAATTCTCAGAAGTACCAGCAAGACACCCCTGATACTAGGGGAACCTAAGAGGGTTCGGGTTTCATCGTCGTTTTTAATTATTTTAATGGCTTGGTGAGATGATCTGCTTTGTGGTGGGGCTCAGCCCTCCAGATGGGGCTCGTGGCGTTGGGCTCGACCGGGCCCCTGAGGTACGGGTGAAGCTAATGAACCCGTGCTAAGGGCTAACTCCCCTCACGAAATCAAAAGCAATAGAAACTGTCCAAAAGTACCGTGAGGGGAGAAACGCGTTCTTTATGTACATAAGTAGGTATGTTAATCCTTAATGTCATTACTGGCAACTACATAACAGGTCTGTGGCTACTGATGTTCATAGCGCCAATGGTCTACACACTACAAATGCTGAGCGTGTGATAGGGTTAAGGGGCCTCAGCCTGGTCTAGGGTCCTCATAACGGTTAAACGCTCAGCCTACCGGACTCTTCATTGGTGCCCCATAATAATAGATAACGCTTAGATTATTAGGTGATTTAAAATTAATCACCAGGATGATGAGGAAGAGCCGACTTGATTGGTGAAGTAATTATCCTCGGCTGACACGGCGTAATTCTGTCTCACTTAAATTAGTGGGGATATACCTTAACATAGTGTGCCTTAGGAGGCGCTTAATGATGGGTGTGTTAGTTAGTCCTACACTGGCGCAAAAGCACGTGGAGAGTTCGGAACTCTTGAAGAAAGCCTACGAGATCCTGGAGCAGGATGAGGAGGTGCAGGAGCTCATAAAGATGGCGAATATCATGGCTGTTGGGAGACTAAAATACAATGACCACGGTATAATTCACTCAAGGATAGTCTCAGGGGCGGCGCTAGAGATTTTTGACAGATTAGTAAGGTCCGGCGTTAAGCCAACGACCGTCGAGTTCGGGACCGCGCGTAACATAGATGAGGCTAAACTAGTAGTTCTCCTGGCATCCTACCTTCACGACGTAGGTAATGCAGTGCATAGAGTTAACCACGAGATGATGGGAGCTATCTTGGCAAAGGACCTTATTGACAGGATCCTAACAACGGTGATCCCAGACATTGGTAAGAGGAAGTATATGCTGAGGCAGGAAGTGATGCACGCGATATACGCAACCGAGATGAACGCTAACGCACTAACCGTTGAAGCGGGAGTCGTGAAAATAGCTGACGGAACCGATATGGCTGAGGGACGCGCACGTATACCTTACAAGTTAGGGAAGTTAGACATGCACGCTGTCTCAGCCCTAAGTATAAAGAGAGTAGCAATAGACAGCAATAGCAGTACCCCAATACACATCGAAGTATTCATGGAGGACTTTGCCGGCTTATTCCAGGTGGAAGCGGTTCTCAGGCCAAAAATACTGTCTAGCGGTCTACAAAAGTACATCGAAGTATACGCAAACGTTAACGGCAAAATACATAGGGTTTTCCCAGTATAAGCGATGTAAGTAGTTCACGGAATTCATTATTGTTTTGATCGGATATTGCTATGAACGTAATTGTGACCCGCAGGTCTCCTCACTTCATCTACCTCTGTAACCTTTATTAATTCCTGCATATATTGGATATGGTGTCCAATGAATGCCTAGGAAGGAGGTCGCCATAGGAATAGCTATCATAGCGTTAATCCTAAGCTTCATAGCATTAGGCTTCATGTACTGGCAGAGCCAATCACTTAAAGCCTTAATAGCTAAACAGAACGAGGAGCTAAGCAAACTAACTCAGAAACTAGGAAACATAGAGAAAAACTTAGCAGGCAACTCAGGTAAGATAGAGAGCATTGGGCAGGAAGTCTCTAATGTTGCCAACGAAGTGAGTTCTATGAAGAGCAACGTCAGTAACGTGGTGAGCAACCTTCAGAACGTTAAGAGTGGGCTTAACAGTATGCAGGGTAGCGTCAAGGAACTCAGTAACACTATGAAAAGTGTGTCTGCTGAGGTCGAGTCCTTAGCTGAAAAACTTGCTAGTGTAACTAGCAATGTCACGTCACTTCAAAAACAAATCACAGTAATTCAAAAGCAGGTTGAAACGATAAGGTACCCGCTTACGTTGACAGATGCTCTAGGTAGGCAGGTGACGATACCTAGCAAGCCACAACGAATTGTCTCGACAGCCCCATCCATAACCGAGATACTCTTCCTAGTCGGGGCTGGTAGCAACGTTGTCGGTGTCGATAAGTTCTCTAACTACCCGCCAGTAGTTAAGGAACTAATTAAGAATGGCACCATTAAGGTCGTCGGGGGATTCTCAACATTAAATATTGAAGCGATACTGATGTTAAAACCTGACATAGTATTCATGACGACCGGCGTTCAGGAGCGCTACGCTAAGGAACTAGCTGGCATGGGCATAACGGTATTCGTGCTCCCAACTAGGGATATGTCTGATGTGTTCAGCGACATACTAACAGTCGGGCTAATAACGGGTCACTTCGATAAGGCACTTAAAGCCGTGAAGGAAATGAGGAACATAATAACTAGCACAAGGCTAAAGGTTGAAGAGTACCTGAACAAGACAGGAGGTAAACCCGTTAAGGTGTACTACGAGATATATCCAGACTACTGGACCGTAGGTAGGACGTCCTTCATAAATGATATAATAACGTTAGCGGGCGGTGATAACATCTTCGAAAACGAAACCACGCCTTACTTCGTAGCATCATCGGAAGCCATCATAACAGCAAACCCCGACGTGATCCTAATGAACTATAACTACGGGTACTTCGGTAGCGTAGATAACTTAATCAAACGCATCACGTCGAGAGAGGGATGGGCAAACATAACGGCGGTTAAGGAAGGAGGAATATATGTGTTCAGCGGTGTTGCGGAAGACATAATGGTTCGTCCAGGGCCTAGGGCCGCATTAGCAATAGCGCTCATGGCCAGAGTGCTTTACCCTCAAGCCTTCGGCATAACGGTAGTGCCTCACAATATCAACGAAACAGTTATGCAGGAGTGGGGTATACCTACATCGCTGGGGTAACAGATGTGTGCATTAAGGGCTTATGCTAAGGTAACGCAGAAGCGTTTTTTTATAGTGCTACTGCTAGCTTTGCTGATCCTTTTATTTTCCTTCATGGCTCAATTAGCGTTTGGTGCAGTTACCCTTAACCCCCTCCAAGTACTTGAAAAAGGAATAGGGGAAATTCTTACATCAACTACAGGTATAGCTAGATACCGCTTGGAGCGCGCCCTAGCTGGCGTCGTGGTTGGTGCGGCGCTCGCGCTTTCCGGATACTTAATACAGACAACCACGAGGAACCCTCTTGGCGATCCCTACCTTCTCGGAATTTCTTCCGGCGCTCTGTTTGCTGTCGTATTAACCTTCGCTCTTCCAGCCTCAGCTATTACGTTATTTGTGGTAAGGCCCCTTGCCGCCCTGATCGGGGGGATTATAGCATACTTGCTCACTTTACTGATAGCTAGTAAGGCTGGTATGACTCCGACCTCGATCGTGTTATCGGGGGTTGCGGTCGGCACTTTCTTCTACTCAGCTTCATTGTTTCCGCAGTACTTCATACTGCGTGACATACATAAAGTATTTGCTTGGAGCATGGGTTCATTAGTGGTGGTTAATATCAGTAAGCCTACTGCAATAGCGGTTGCTCTAATAGTCTGCACGCTATATTCATGCATGTCTAGGAACGTTCTCAATGCGCTAAGCATTAGTGACGATTTCGTCCGTGACTTAGGCCGTGACCCCACGAAAGAGCGGATAATCCTAACGGCGATGGCTGCGTTACTCGCTTCTCTCTGTGTTGCCTACTTCGGCGTAATAGGTTTCGTGGGTCTAGCATCGCCGCATTTCGCAAGGAGGTTACTAGGCAGTGGTGACGCACGTTATATAGTACCGCTTTCCATTGTTTTCGGAGCATCACTACTTAGCTTAACTGATGTTGTAGCAAAGACAGTATTCTACCCAATAGAAGTACCAGTGAATGTGATTGTGTCATTGATTGGTGCGCCTACGCTAGCAGCCATAATGGTGGGGATGAGGAAACATGCTAAGGGTTGAGAGCCTAAGTGTTGCTTATGGCAGGGTTAACGTTATTAGAAGCGTGAGTTTCGAGCTAAGGCCATCACTAGTCGCGTTAATAGGGCCGAATGGTTCTGGTAAAACCACTTTACTCAAGGCCATAGCTGGCATGATACCCTATTCCGGAGAGGTATTAATCAATGGCATCAGCGTGAAGTCTATTCGTGCAGATGAGCGGACAAAGTACGTCACTTACATACCGTCAACAATATCAGCGCTTCCCGACATGACTATAGGTGACTTACTCCTAAGCGATAACAGTGCTGACATAACTTTACTTGAGAAGTACATAAGGATACTTGGAATAAAGCACTTATTATTCCGCAGGATATGGGAAGTGAGTTCAGGTGAACTAGAACGTGCCTTGCTAGCTAGAGGCCTAGCGAGACGTTCTAAGGTATTATTAGTAGACGAACCCCTCTCGTACACCGACGTGAGGTACCAATTGATAATTATGAAATGCTTAAAGAAACTTGCCAGCGAAGGCAGGGTAGTCATAGCAGCGTCAAACCAACTAAACCCCCTACTTAATTACGTTGACCACATACTAGCACTTAAGGATGGTAAACTATTCATCAATGCCCCTCTAAGGACTGGCGTGGATGAGAGTAGGTTAAGCAAGTTATACGGGGTTAAAATGAAGGTCATTACAGTCGATAATACCATAGACGTCGTTCCAGTTGATGAGGCATTAAGTAGAAACTAAAGAAAACTAACGATGGAGTAGTTAGGTAATTGTCATTAGGGAGTTCTACACTTAGACGTGAAGGTGGGAATATGAAGTATTCAAAATACGAGAAGGCAGTAAGTATTAAGAACTTGGCTAGGACTGGCTGGATGAATAGGGGAATACCCCCTGCCTTAGCTGAGACTGTCGCTGCACATACGTTTGAGGTGACGTTCCTCACACTACTTATCACTAAAGCACTAAGCGAGCGAGGCATTAGTGTAGATCTCGGTAAGGCATTAATGATCGCGGTGCTACATGACGTTCCAGAGGCTGTGGCAGGAGATATAGTTAAATGGAGTAAGGACAGGCTGCGTGATATAGAGAAACTTAATGAGGAAGCGCTAAACGAACTAGGCTTAGGCTCCTTTAAGGAGCTACTGAAGGAGTTCGATGAGAAAACAACGCTTGAAGGTACTCTGGTTAAGTTAGCCGATCATCTAGCAACAATGCTTGAAGCTAAACGCTACATAAAACGAGGATACGATGTTAGCGACATTGCTGAAGGGAGCGCGTCAGCAATCAAGAAATTATTAAAAACACCTACGCTGAGCCAGTACAAGCAGGAGGTGCAGGAAGTACTTCGAGAATTATTCGGGAAAAACACCGGCCTGTGAAGCCTCCTCTAATGCACGCAGAAACTCATAGTCCGTCTCAGCAACCTTATCAAGCCATCCAAGCCTCTCATAGAACCTTCTAAGCAACTTAAGCGAAGACTCAACGAACCGGAAATTCCTCACGTAGAACCCCTCATAAGAGAGAGGAGCTAACAAGCTTTTATTGCTGACCATTATACCTTGCCGTGAAAAATTAATAAGGAAGTACATGTAACCAATGCTGGAGGGCCCGTCGTCTAGCCCGGTTAGGACGCCGCCCTTACAAGGCGGAGGTCCGGGGTTCGAGTCCCCGCGGGCCCACCATTTGCATGAATTCTGTTAATTTCTTAAGTGAGTTCGCCGTTTTATTTGCGTGTT
>Ga0256842_1003040_pt1 | contig 11491 bp, 15 predicted proteins | sample 4559240metaG_FD_185973 | JGI IMG/M metagenome (GOLD analysis project Ga0256842, IMG submission 185973) | Hydrothermal vent microbial communities from Guaymas Basin, Mexico - 4559-240 | ecosystem: Environmental > Aquatic > Marine > Hydrothermal vents | place: Mexico: Guaymas Basin | collected...
AAGAAGGGCGGGCGCAGGAAGACTGCTCGTCGTAAGTAATCTTACTTTCTAGACAAGAGTTATATTCTATCAAAGGCGGTCATACGACCGCCTGATTCTTTTTCATTAGAAAGGATCTTACAGATATGTCTCTTGATAGTATTATACTACAACAGGTAATTCAAGAAACTTCAAAAAATAAAAACACTCCAAATATAGTGAATTCGAAAAATCTGGACTTACAACAAGAAGAAAAAGAAGATATTACACAGAAGAAAAACAAGAGTTCAGAATCAATACAAATAGGAAATAACGGAAATGTGCCTGCTGACTATAAGTCATATTTTCGGCAGAAGATGATTCGATCATATATTGGTCAGTACATAAAAGGAAGATCTGAAAAGAAGTACTTATCGGTAACTGAAAGTATAGAGTGTCCCTTACTAACATGGTTTAGGTTAACAGGTAGAATAAGAGAGGAACATATCCAGAAGGAGAGAATCTTCTACTTACTAAATGTATACGGAATCATGGGAACAGCTGCTCATAACTTTGTCTATAAGATGGTTCCTTTTGAGCTAAAAGAAAAGAGTCTTTATGATAACAAGTATTTAATGGGTAGATATGATTTCCTTAACCATGGAATCATGGTTGATATTAAGACATCTAGAAACCCCTATGATGTAACACCTCAACTGGGGTTACTATATTATCTAGCAAACGAAAACAAACTAGAGATTAAAGGTTTACAAGTTTGGTGGTTGTTACTTGATAAGATTACAGATATACAGTTAGACAAAGCAAAGGAGTTTTATGAGAGACATATACCAGAAGTTGTTATTCCCTTATATGAAGCCTGGAAGAATGATACTTATCCAAAGATTAAGATTGATCGTAGGAAACTTAAATGTAGAGAATGTATCATAGAAAACTTCTGTAAGTCTTATGATCCAAAGAAAGATGTTCCCATACAGGAAGAGAAACAAGAGGTTTCAGAGGGCAAGAAACCTACTAGAACAAAACAAGAGGAAACTAATCAAGGTGTTCCTCACAAAAAGGATATCATGTTTTTACTATAAAGGGGACAAGTAATGGATCCTAAAGCTTTATCTATTGGATTATCTTCATTTAGCACATTGCTTAAAAATGCTAAATATGTAACTTTCTACTATATTCCTGTAGTAGTCAGTCCTGTCATCTCCTCAAATAATCTAACTGTAGAACTTGATAGGTATATTGCAACTCTTCATCTTGCTTATAGGGCCAACAAGATTCTAAGAGTCGCTTCTTACGCAAAAGCAACCAAAGCTGTTGCAACTTCAGCGCTTGGTGGTCTTGGATTGTACTTTGGCTATAAGGCGTTTAAGAATAAATCAACAGGTGAATCTTTTGAGTTTCCGAGAAAGTATGCAATAAGTGAAGCCAAAGATTACAAACCCACAAGTTTAGAAGAAGTTTCAGTTGTTGCAACAATAGGCGATTATACGATCGTAGCTATTCCCATGCCTGTTGTATCTGGAAATATGCAAAGTGTTCTCTCTTCTATAAATAGATTTAAGAGAATACAGAGAAGCAACTTGGTATCATATCTTAAAGGGTTGTTTAGCAATGAATTTCCAGTTGTAGCTGCAAGAGACTTAAATATCATTTTGTCTGCTACTGAAAAGGATGATATTATCAGTAATCTTGAACAGGTAAAGAAAGATATCAAGAAGTATAATCTTTCTATATGCGTAGTTGATTTTGCAACCAATTCAGTTAGCACAGTCCTATCTGTTGATAAGGGTATTGCTGTTTATCTAACATGTCCTATTCATGCAGCAATTGATATTAGGAGAACAAATCTTGATCTGAATAGTCTCGCCAATGAACTATCAAGAACTAGAATAGTTACACAAGGTAATGCTTCTAAAGTAATCCAAGAATTACTAAAAAGAATTAGTTAGTAACTACAGAAAGGAGTCTACAGGTGTCACAAATTAACTGGGAAATGTATGCATATCATCTTCTGGTAATATCTACTAGATTCTTCTCAGAAAGTAATTTTCGTAAGTATCAAGAAATAAAACAGTTATATCTAGATTCAAATGCTGTCAATGATGTAGAAAGAAGGATCAAGGAAGTCATTCAGAACATCGAGAAGATGGACCAAGAATTCATACAGGAAGCTTCCAAAGTTGAAGAAATTCTTAAGAAAGTTCTTGAAACTAAGTATAGTAATCCAATACAATGTTCACAACAAAATGAGTGCGGATGTGACCAGTCTCCTTCAGATCTCAGTGCTCCGCCGGAAGAGGAGTTGAAAAGATGGTGGAAGTAAAAGACATGTATAAAGTCATAGGCTTAAGAGATATAGATGTAGTTTATTCTAAGAAATTTGACCAGCTTGCTTCAACATCTGAAGGAAAAGACTTTTCTCCAGTCAAAGAAATTATGACAGGTTATAGTAATCCCTATACTGTTATGAACATTATTCTATGTAGAGCTCTTTGTGTAGAAGAGTTACTACAAATTAGATAAGGAGTCGGATAAAAGTGGCTGGTACTATTGAGCAAGAGTTTCTGGATATTGATTGGACTGACGAGCCTTTACATACAACAACTCGTATAAAGAAAGTTCATATTGAGGAAATTCGTGAAGCTCTTGAAAGACTTGCAAGTGAGACAGGTTGTGTAGCCTACTTCTCAGGAGCTGAAACCTCTCATCTTCATGGAGATAATGCATCACACCAAAGCACAGTACTGAATAACTATCATACAGCAGAAGACTCAGATTACAAATCTGATGTTCTAAACTCCAAAGATACTTCAGCTCTTACTAGCCACTTACATGTTCACCGAAGTACTCATTATTCTACTCATAATCCAAATTATGATAACGGAGTAGATAGCACGGAAAGAGCCAATTATGACCAGACTGTTAACAGACAACATTTGTATGCAGTTACAATCTGTAGATATCATTACCAGTCAGATAGGGCATCAAAATATACTGGGTATCATTCTACAAAAGATGTATCCCATCTAACAAATCAGTATCATGCAGAGACATGGCCTTGCGTTAAGTATTTTAGCGGCCATGACTATGGATACTGGTCCCAGTTTAAAGGTTGGGAAGCAGTAACTCTTAGAGTGTCCCACCAGTCAAGTCATAATGTTACAGTATATGGGTCCGAACACTCTACTCATACTTGTGATACAGATACTTCTACTCCTAATGCTGTATGTCAAACTTACAATCATTACGTCGGTTCAGTAGAGAGGTAATAGAACATGCCTGTAACTACAAGTTGTAAAGTTGATTGGGTTGATCCAAATCTAACCCTTCAAACAAAAGCTAGAAAAGTTCATATTGAAGATTTGAGGCTTTCTACTAATTATCTTAGACAAGATAGAAATTTACCAACAGTATCGTTTACAGATCCTAGTTTAGATACAACTACAAAGATCAGAATGATACACATTGAAGAACTTAGACATATTCTAGATGTTACTCCAATTTATACTAGATGTACAGACTACTATAGTGATGTCAAGAACACTGTAGAGGCAACTGATAAAAGCAATCACTTTATTGGACATGATAATGATTTACATACTGCCCACTTACATAATCATAACGTTACTCATAGAGATGGGTATATTCTTTGCTCAACACATAACCATACTGTGAAGGGTTCTAAGTGGGGAGCTCATAATTCAGATAGACACCATACACATCTTTTCAGACACTGTTCAACAAAGTACTGTGTAAAGATGAGCAACTTCCAGAGCGGCCAATGTAATATTGACAGAAATTCTCATGATTATAGAGATCAAGCAAAATACTATTCTTCACAAGAAAAAACAGCAAACGCAAAATATTTCCTTGAGGTTACAAGATTCTGTACCGCTGAATATCCACACCCAAACTGTACACATCATACGTCCCCATCTGGGACATGTAATTCATATACTTTACCTCCTGGAGTATGTGATCTCTGGATAAATGATCCTTCTTTCCATTCACTAAGAGAGCACTCTAAAGCAACTTCTCAGTTCACAAATGTAAATCTTCAACTCGGTGGAGCGAATGCCCAAACATGTTCCACAAGATATGGTGCTGTAAATACAACCCATCATAACTTACTAAATCAATGTCCCTATTTCTACACTAGAGCAAAAACGTCAATTTTTAAGTATGTTTACTGGGCAAACTGTAGCTGGTTAGATGGATCAGATCGCACATACCAGTATCTAAATGTTCATAATGCTGTTAATACTGCTACCACTTGTTACCAAGAGGCATCACCAGGCGGTGGGTGTACTCCATAAAATTCCTTAGTATAAAACATTTCGAGAAAACGGAGGTAACTTTCTGTGTTTAGTAATGAAGCTATAAAACGTATGGCTTTGCAACGATGTACTTCCATTGAATTTATTATAACAGAGAAATGTCAAAATGCATGTAAGTATTGCTATAGAGTAAAGAAACATGCACTAAGTCCGTACGATATGTTAGATCCGGAACATCTTCGATTATATATCAGGAAGCTTAAGGAAATGTTCGGAGATGATGTATTTAGAAACAGAGAAGTAGAACTATTCGGGGGTGATCCGCTTCTAGATTATGATCATACATGTAAGATTCTTGAAGTTCTTGATCAAGAAGTTTCTGATGAAATTATATATATAGGTATGCCAACAAATGGAAGACTCCTACAAGAAATTACAATGCATGACATTGAACATTTGTTAAGCAAAACAAAAGTACCAGTAGGATTTTCCTTTTCAGTAGATGTGATAGATACTGTTCAAAGAAACTTATCTAATACAGGAAGTTATCTATCATATAACGAAGAAATAAATCTGGATATGCTGATAAAGTTGGCTAAAGAAGGGGGTCATGGTTTTCATCCTATGCTTGATTTCTCCACCATTGACAAGTGGTTTGATCAATTTAAAACTTTCTTCGATGCCGGAGTTAGACCGTATCTCTTGGAGGTTAGACACCCCCTATCTAAAGAACAAGCAATTGAAGCTGTTCGTCAGATGGTAAGAATTAGATACTACATAGATAAACATGATCCTAAATCATTAAGACATATGAATACCATCGCAGCAAGCACAGTACCGAGAGGTCTCGGTTGTTCAGCTCATACAAGTCTATGTATAACAATTGATGGTAAGATACCGTTTTGTCATAGAGTTCTTGATCCTCCATGGATATGCGGTAATCTACTAACCGGTGATCTTAATCTATCAAAGTTTGTTTTCTTTAAAGCCGGCTTTGATCATAGAAATCATGTTGCTTGTTTAACGTGTCCTGTAAGATTTGCATGCACCGGACAATGTGCTGGTGCATCTTATGAGTACTGGGGAGATCCTTGGACTCCAATTGAAAGTATATGTAACTATACAAAACTAAAGATCTTTGTTATGACCAATCTGTTTCCTGATTGGATTACACTTCTTACAGAATCGGTACAAGCTGGAAGGTTTTACAAACAAGGTCTTGTTGATGAAATTGATCGTATTTTCGGATATTCTAATGTAATGCAACTTATAGAGGAGTTAAAAACATGGCAAAAAGAAGATTTGATTTAACAGATCTCGGCTATCTGTATCACGGTCCAGCTTCTCCTGCTATGAAATCTGAAAAGTTTGAAGACTGGACAATTATTGATATTCCAAGTGATGTTGATACCGCAAAAGCAAAAGTTTATGTTTTTCAATTCCTTAACAATGTTTGTGCTATCGAGATTCCCTCGTCCCTTGTTTGTAATCTAAGGTGTACTTACTGTTATATAACAGACCCAAGAATGAAATGCAAGCATGTTTCCAGAGATGTGGTTAGGAAGATTATAGAGACAAGTGCCAAACTATTTCCCAAGCTTAGAAAACCCAATAGTACCATACATATTACTCCTTGGGGAGCCGAACCTGTTTGTAATATAGACACATTAGAAGAGATCTATGAATCTGGAAAAAGACTCTTTGGAGAATACTTTAGAACAAGCACTTCAACCAACGGTACCATCTGGAATGAGAGGCTAGAAAGGCTATTTGAATCACTCCTGAAAGAAGGCCATCTAAATGATTTACAGATATCTCTAGATGGTCCGGAATGGGTTCAGAATCGCTATAGACCTTTTCTTGATGGTAGGGGTTCTTTTGATAAGGTTAAAGAGTTTACTCTTGCTTTTAGAGATCTTTGCTCAAAACTTTCAAAAACAGGAGTTGACCATTTCTGTTCAACTATACATGTCAGTGATGAGAAATATGTTGAAGCCTGGAGAGATGCTGCTATATTCTTTACGGAGCCTGATACATGGCACTTTGCACCATCTTTGCCTATGAGAGTATCAGCGCTTGATTTTGATAAAGAAGAAAATTGTTATAAGTTCATAGAAGCTCAAAAACAAACACATGAGGTAATCAAAAGGAGAGTTAAAGAAGGAATTCCTTGTTGTGACTTCTATACTCACAAATTGTTTATGGATGTAAGTTGTAGAAGTAGAAATTCTTTTTCCTACTGCTCTGCAATGAATTCGCAAATCGGCATAGATATTGATGGTTCAATCTACCTATGTCACGGACCTATAACGACCCCTCGAATGAAGCCTTTGATGTGGCTGGGCAATATTTTTGACAAGGTAATTTCTTACCAGAAGATCATTAGAAACATGTCATGGATGTATAATGTCCACTACAGATCGAAATGTGTTACCTGCCCCTTACATTACTATACTACTGGAAATATATGTTGGTCTTGTCCTCCTCATAACATGGATGCTACGGGAGAACCATCCATAGATTACATCCAGAAGTGTCCAGTTTATTGTGAGTGTTTCAAATACTGGTTTGCTAATGCTTTAATGATAGTCCGAAATCCCATACTTGATAAGATACCGAGAGATGCTTGGTTTACAAAAGGTATTGATTATGATAATCTTCCACAAATACCTGATGAACAAAAAATGGTAGTACCTGAATATGATTGCCATTTTGATCCCAACTATGATGGACTTTTAATGCACGCTATAAGAAGGTATACTGGAAGCGAACCTGAACATAATGTATATCTTTGTGGAGATTGGTGGAGATACTTTGACTATTTTGAAAGTATAGTGAAAGGGAGGATGTAATAAATGGATGCCAATGATCTTGTTGCATTGTATCAAGACAAAGTAAACGGTAGGTTGTATTTTAGCAATACAGCTGTTCCTGGTCTCCTCGTAATGGCTAACTATTCGATTTCTCCTGTTGCTGATGGTAGTGGTATAAACATGGAGGTAACTTTCTACCATGCATTTCCCGATGGTTGTAACAGTAATGTAGCTCTCAAGACGGTAGCTTTCACAGCTTCTACTGAGAATGTTAATGATCTCTTCTCCAATACTGTTGCTGATATTATCAAAGCCAATGTTACAACCATTACAGATTCCTCCGGAAATACAATCTTTACACTTGGCGACTTTGTTAAGAGCGTTCTATAAGGAGGAAAAAGATTATGGATCTTTGTAGTTACATACTCTGGAAAAACGGTCTTCAGTTGGGAACAGGCCAAAGAATCTATGTTTACTATACATTTACAGAAGATTCCAACAAATGGGTCGAACTTGAGTTAGTTCCTCATAGAGTGTCATCTAATGTAATGGGCATTTCATGGATAGCAACTGAAGTTGACAACCTGAGTGAACCTTGGGGCAGTACAACAACTCGTACTAATCTTGGGTCTGGAACCATCAATAAGAATCTTACTTTTGATGATTTAGCATTTGATATGCACGCTATGTTTAATTATGTCAAATCAAATATAACTCTAACAAATCACACGCTTGACCAGATTGTTAAGTACTAGTTTTGGATGATAGACTATAGCTACAAGATACTTGGAAAAGTTTACGGAGAGGATTTCTACAGGAATCCTCTCCCATTTCTGTGTAACTTTAAAGCAAAATGTGAAACGCCCGTTTGTAAAATCTATAACATACTAGTAAAGAATAATGTTACTAAGAATGATCTTGAAGTAATAAAGGAAAATCTTGAGAACATACCCCCTCTGTTTTCATCATATCTCTTGTGTAAGTTCAGGGGCAAACTAACTAAGGATAAATCATATCCTCTTCAGTTTATAGGTCAACTTGAAGACAAAGATTATTTTTCTATGTATGTTTGGTACTTACATGCATTTTCAATTGCCAAAAAAGATTGTGATAATCTTGAAGCTTATAAGTTCTTAAAGGACTTTATGAAAGCTAAGGACTATGTAACGTCTAGTCATATGATTCTCAACAATAATCTTGTTCCTTTCCTGATTGATATATGGTTGGACAAAAACAAACCGATATCTCCGTTATATTCTAGACATTATCTCGAAGTCTTTTTGATGATGCCTTTTGATGAACAGAAGGTGCAAAGCTACTTTACATCAGAAATGGTTTTCTGGAGATATTACTACGATAAGATAAAAGTAGCTGTTGAAAGATTTTCTAGAAGATAACTACCTTAAACCATATAAGTTCAAGTTAATTTCTATGGGAGGTTTCCATGAAAGTTCTTTATTTCTGTCTGGATGTTGGATCAGGCATTGAAGAAATGGGAAGATTCAAAATTGAAATTCTAAGAAGATTTTCAGGAATTTCAAAAATTGTTGTATATAACACACAGTGTTCAAGAATAGCTTCAGAAGAGGCAATACCGTTTGTTGAGAAATACAATCCAGACATAATAATATTTGAAGAAAATGATGTACTTCAAGTTCCTGATCTGTCTCGCCATTCTAATTGTCCCATAATTATGATTAAACACGGAACTGTATGTACTAGAAATGATTGCTCTGCTATTCTAACACACGTATGGTCTGAAGGCATTTCGGGAGACTATAGATATATGTATCTGCCTTGTTCTCCAGGTAACATCTTTAAGAACGAACATCAAACATTGACTCCTCAAGGAAATAATGTTCTGATCGTGTCAAGGCCGTATAAGTTTACTATGGGGGATATTGAGAAGGCATTACAATTGTTTCAATGTGATAAGATAGATGCATACTTTAGTAAGAAATCTCTTAAGTTTTCAGGTCATGATACGCAATTTATAATTGAAAAGTATTTCAATCACAAGGGGTTTATAAGTAAACAAGAAATGGCGAAAGTATATGCAGAATATGATTTTATGCTTATACCAACAATAGATGAATGTTTATGTCTTCCTCTAAGAGAAGCGTTGATGTCAGGAGTCCTTCCTATTATCTGTTCTTTTGAAAAATACTACTCAACAAGATGTAACTTTGCCAACGAATTTCTTAAGTATGTGGCATGGATAGATAAAGATGATAAATCATCTTTAAGTAGAAAACTTGTCACTCTAAGGCTGGAAAATGATTACATTATGTCTTACCTATCTCTGGAAAAAATGATTCTTCATCTCTTAATGTATCTAAGATGTTTTGCTCTAAAAGACCTTAAATGGAATGGCAAACCAATAGTGGATGTTGAGGAATTCCCTCAGAAAGATTTGTATGATCCGACTAGACATTACACACATGCAGTAGATTGGGATGCAATCAACTTGTAATGTTCTTCAACAATCTCTTATCTTTATCAAGCAAACTCATGTAAGTGATTCTTTGTGTTCTATGAGAAGAATCCTTCATAAGAACGAGATCAGAATTCTTGAATCTACCAAGTTAAAGAGACAAATCGGTTATAAAACCTGGAAGAAACTGTATTCAGTTTTAGTTGAGTACAAAAGATCTATTAGAAGGCTTATCAAGTATCTCGAAGAGCAAGACTATCAGAAACTAGAATACGAAAAAGAGATCTTCAATCAGAATAAACAAAATCTGTGTGATACAATTATACATATGATCAAAAGTACTAGTTCAACATAACGGGAGGAACATCTCCAAATGCGTGTAGCTTTTATAGGAACACATGGTACTGGAAAGAGCACTGCAACAAATTTTATTGTGGGTAAAAGACAACTACTAAGATTATACAGGTATCCAGAATACGCTAGAGAGATTCTAGATTGTATCACGATGTATGATCCAGATTTCGACTGGATGAAATGTATTAAGACTAACCCTATGATCTATACAATGTTTGAAGTATCTATAGTAGATCTCTATGAAGTTCAAGCAGTTAGTGACAACTATGTTGCTGATAGGACTCCACTTGATATAATGGCTTACATACAAAACTTTGTTAACGTCGTATTTCCAAAATCAGAAAATAAAGAACGTCCAGACATCATTGATGTTCTTCTAAAGAAAGCTTGGGCTAAATGTAACAGTATACTAGAATCAACCACTTATGATCTTGTTTTCTTTTTGAGAGCTATTGATGGTGATAAGACAAGAATGTTTATCGACAAGTATATCGAAGATAATCTAGACAAGCTAAAATACTATAAGCTGGTAGAGTTGCAAGAAAAACCGGATCTTAATAAGGTTCTAGAAATATTTGATAGAGAAGCAGACCAATACTACTCTAGATCTGCTTCTCAACTAAGAAAACAAATTACACTTTGAGAAAGGAGAAGTTTATGGTTAGCGAGAAGAAGATCAAAGAGACCATCACTAATAACCCCAAAATGATTAAGAATGTTATTCAGCTTGCTGTTATAGTTCTAGCATTTGTTGTTACATATAAGACTTTTTCCTTTATAGACTATAAGTTAACAGTAAATCATCTTTCTAACGAGGAAAAAATTAGAATTGATAACTATGCCAGAGGAACACTTTGTAGAATCTTCCTGGATACTTATCAGGATTGTTTCTCAGCTGCTATTGGTAGTTCTAATCCAAAACTAGCAGTCCAGGATATTCTAATGGCTAAAAACAAAAGCTATCTTGAGGAAAAACTGAGTACTAATACTTCTCGTGGTGTTGATCCTGATCTTGCTGATAAGCTTATGACTAGATACATAACAAGTGTTCGTAACTATTGTGAGATGGCCTACAATGATGCTGTAAACGATAAGAAGATGAGAGACATTGTGGAATTGACCAATACTTGTATCAAGGAAAATAAGAAGTGGTATACCAAAGTTGCTTTCTATGATAAAAAGCCCTATATAGAGACCAAACTAAAGGAAATGTTTAAGAAAGTTTTTAGAAAACATGAGAGCATATAGAAGGAGCAAGAAACTTGGAACTGCAGGTCTCAATACAGAAAGTCTCCATCCCTGAAGGTTGGAAGATCTATGTTGAAAGTGAAGAGAGCAAGAAGTTTGCAGAAGAGAACATCAAGTTTCTTAGGGCTAGTATTGACCAACAGTATATATGTAATATCATGATATCTTGCAACGACCGAGTAACAGTTCTTCCGGGACAAGACCTTTGTAACAATCCAATAGCTTACATCCAGTCTGTAAATGATCAAACTTCCTGGTGTGTACTAAGATTCAAGATTGATCAAGATTTGGATAAACCTCAAGTAGTAAACGTAATTGCTGTTTAGAGGAATTAGACTGTTGGATACGTTAACTAAGTGTGTTTGTACTGTAGTAATTGTTATCTGTAC
>Ga0256842_1003041_pt1 | contig 11491 bp, 10 predicted proteins | sample 4559240metaG_FD_185973 | JGI IMG/M metagenome (GOLD analysis project Ga0256842, IMG submission 185973) | Hydrothermal vent microbial communities from Guaymas Basin, Mexico - 4559-240 | ecosystem: Environmental > Aquatic > Marine > Hydrothermal vents | place: Mexico: Guaymas Basin | collected...
CGCCCTAACTATAACCACTCCCGTATCCATAGGAGGCATTAGGTCTCTTCCTAAAATGGGAATAACGTTTTTCATAGTTACGGCAAAAAGAACGAAGAATAGCGTCACAAAAGAAAGCTTTATCCATAAATTGCTCTTCAACAGCGGTTCGGACAGAGCAACGTAGAAATCTCTCAATTTGTAAACAAACATTTTTACGAATAAATCGTAAACTTTCCTTTCCAAAAAGTTCTTATCGGGCGTCTTTTTCAGTATGTAAGGAGCCACTATAGGTATCATTGTAACTGCTACAACGTAGGAAACCAAAAGAGCAATGATTAGAGTGAGGGAAAGGGGGCGGAGGATTTTTTGAACGTAGCCGCCGATAAACACTATAGGCAGGAGCATAACAACAGTCGTATAAGTCCCCGACAGAACGGCTAACATTACTTCACGCGTTCCATCTATACACGCCGTTCTTATATCTTTCTTTAACTCAAAGTAGTGTCTTTCTATGTTTTCAAGAACAACAACTGCATCGTCTGTAAGCATTCCCAAAGCCAATATGATGGCTGTTAACGTAACAATGTTAAAGTTGAAGCCGAAAAGCCACATTAAGCCTATAGTTATTAAATAAGTAACGGGAACAGAGAAAAAGGAAACAATAAGCATCCTAACGTTCGCCAAAAAGAGGAATATCACTAAAAGAGTCATTATTACCGCATCTCTCAGCGATTCGAGCATGTTTTTGTTTGAAAGTTTAATCATCCATTCTTGAGTAAACGGAACTTCAAAATTTAAGTAAGGATATTCTTTTTTAAGTTTGGGGAGGTAATGCATAACGGACTCTATCGCCGGAAGCTCGTAACCTTTAGGAGAACGAAGAATGGAAATACCTATTGCCGGTTTTCCGTTACCGTGATATGCAGATAACCTTTCCGCGTATTTCCACTTAACTTCAGCTACATCTTTCAGATAAACACCGGGTTTTATTAGTATGTTTTTAAGGTCTTCTATTCTTTCAGCTTCATCCTTTATTTTAAGAACTACCATTCCGGTCTTATCAATTATCAATCCTATCGGATAGTTCCTATTGTTATCTCTTATAGCTTTTACAAGATGATTGAGGGTTATTCCGTATTTAGCCATTTTCAAGTAGTTCGGCAGAACCTCTATTTCCCTCTTGTATCCACCGAATATTTCTACGTCGGAAACGTTAGGAAGGTTCAAAAGCTGGTCTTTTATTTCGTTTTCTGCTAACTCTCTTACTTGAGCAAGTGTTAAACCGCTGTTCTTTTTAGGATAAACAGATAATATCATTACCGGTTTGGTTGCATCAGTTACTTTGTATACCTGAGGGGTTAATATGTCCGGAGGAAGTTTTGAAATTATTTTTGACAGTTCGTTCGAAACGTCCGTTGCTGCCGCGTCTATACCTTTTTTGTATGAGAACTCTACCTTAACCACCGATACTTCATCTTTAGATACGGAATCTACCGTTCTAACCAAAGAAAGGGTTTTCATGTGTTGTTCTATAGGGCGGGTTATGTGGGATGCGATATCAGAAGCAGAAGCTCCAGGTTCAACCGTTACTATCGCTATTGTAGGTCTGTTGGCATCAGGGAAGAATTTCCTGGGAATCTCTTTTAATCCAATTATTCCTATCACCGAAAACAAGAATAGAAAAGCCAAAACAGCGTGAGGTTTTTCTATATACCACCTAACTAATTTGTTCATTGTTGCCCTCTACAGGAATTACTTTTTTGAATCTCAGGATTTCCAATAATTTGCTTTCTCTCCCAACAGCAATACTGTCGCCAGGTTTTAAATCTCCTTCAACAACAGCCTTGCCGTTTGTCTCCAGCAAAACTTTTACTTTTACGGGTTGAACTTCTCCGTTGTTAACCTTTATAGCTACAGTTCTACCTTTTAAATGAAGAAGGGCTTCCACGGGAACAATTAAACCTTTTTCTTCTTTACCTTTGAGGGTAACTATAACGCGTTCTGCCGGTTTAATGTTTCCTTTGGTTACTTTTACTTCTACTATGTATAAACCACTATCGGGATTGGTAGCAGGATAGATTTTTGTAACTATCCCCTCGGCATTATTTTCGAGCTTAACTAAACTATTTACCTTAACCGATTTAGCTTCAGAAGAAGGCAGGTTAACTAAAACGCGTATTCCTTTTTTAGGATAGAAAACTTTTAAAAGTGGCTTGCCCGGAGCCGCAAGGTCACCCTCGTGGGCAAAAACAAAAGCAACCACACCGTCTTCTACTGCTTTTATTGTGGTGTATTTGAGATTTGACTGGAGGGAAGCGATTTGGTGGAGGAGGGAGGATTTTTCTGCCTTCAATCCTCTTATTTTGAATTCAAAACTCTCCAACTTAGCCTTAGCAGTTGCATAAACATTCTCTGCTTTTTCAACCGCAGTATGAGGCACTGCCCCTTTCGCGTATAAGAACTTTTCTCTCTTTAACTCTCTTTTTGCATTCTTAAGTATTGTTTCTGCTGCCCTTTTTTCTGATAATGTAGCTTTAATTTCTGCATCTACAGTTTTAAGCTTCGACTTTAAAGAGTTAATTGATTCCCTTATTTGAGAATCATCCAGTTTTACCAGAATCTCACCTTTTTTAAAAGTATCACCTTCATCTTTATAAACTCTCTCAACTATTCCAGCAATTTTTGTCGAAATAGTTGCGTAGCTATAGCTTTCAGCTTTGCCCACATACTTTATTTTTTGAACCAAAGCGCCTCTTTTTACTTTAGAAACTACAATAGGTATAGGATGTTTCTGAATCGTAGGAACAGAAGCTAACTCTTGCTTTCTCTTTTTGACTGCTTTTATCCCTAAAACTATACCGCCAAGTATGAGTAGTAGAAAAATTATCCATGCCGTTCTGCTTCTCATTTTATCTCTCCGCCGTTTATGATGGTTTCTATTTTTCTTCTAAGAATCTCCTGCTTATAAAAGGCAGCTTTCAACGCTGCTTCCGCTACATATCTTTTCGATTTAGCTAACAAAAGGTGTTCCATACTCCCTTTCCCGCTATCATATTTGAGTTGCTCTACTCTTTCAGTTTCCTCCGCTAATGCAACTTCTTCTTTGAGAGACTTTATCTTCGACAGTGTATACTTATACTCGGAAATTGCCTGCGATAACTGATTTCTTAAGTTAATTTCTACTGCCTTTACTTCTTGCTCTTTAGATACTTCGTTTAACCTTGCACTCTCTATATCCTTAAATTTTCTACCTGCCGTAAAAACAGGAAGAGAAACAGAAGCAGAAATAAAACCATAGGGTTCATTTTCAGAAGAATCAAACCCGTAATTACGCGTGTAAGACGCGTAGAGATTCAGTCTAATTCCATACCTTGCTTTTGTAAGCTCCACTTCCTTTTTAGCTATCGTTGATTCCTGCTTTTTTAACGCTATCAACCTATTTTTTTCAAGAAGTTGAGAATAAAGAACTTTTTCCGGTGGAAGCGGTTTTATAGTAACCGTTACCGGCTCTATTACCTTAATTTTTGTGCCTGTGAGGTTTTGAAGGATGGTTAACATCGTGGATTCTTCATTTTTTACCTTATCTATTTCAGACTGAACCTTTGAGATATCGTATTTCACTTTTAAAAGGTCAACCTTGGCGAATTTCCCAGACTCTATGCCAGCTTCCACGTCTTTCTTCAATTTTTCAAGACTTTTAAGATAACTTTTAAGTGAATTCTCCTGCTCCTCTAGAGCCAAATAAGTTAAATAAGCTAAATCAACTTGATACTTTAGAATCCATTCAAAAGAACTTTTTTGAGTGTTAATAGATTTAGCACGCAGAGAATAAATAAGTGAAACAAGTGAAATCTTACCCCCTTGATAGATAGGAGCAAAGTATTCTATTCCGTAGGATATTTTGTCTTGGTCAAAGGGGGGAGGATGCAAAGGTGATGGCATGGAATACATAGGTATCAAAGTATGTTTTCTATTATAATGAGTGTAGTTAGCATTTAGGCTTAAACTGCCAAACCTTCGTCTCTTCGCAGCACTTTCTTTCTCTTTAAAGCTTTGAACCTTTTTTTCAAGCGCTTTAATAAGAGGATAGTTCTTTACAGCCAAATCTTCAGCTTCATCGATAGTAATCGCTTGAGCAGGAATAGTAATGCTTAAAAGCAGTATTGCCCACTTCAACATTTTCATTATTATTTACCTCTTGAAAAAGTCCACCTTTTCATATTATATTTACCTTACAATATTTAGTCAATATCCTAAATACTAACAAGGAGAGTGTCAACCAATGAAGAAAGAACTGGAAATAATTAAAACCCTATCCGACCCTACAAGGTTCAGAATCTTCAAAATGCTTCAACACAGGGATGCCTACGTGTGCGAAATAACCTACATCTTAAAACTCACAATGGCAACGGTATCTTCTCACTTATCAAAAATGAAAAGTTTAAACATTGTAAACTCTCAAAGAATAGGAAACAAAATCAAGTATTCCTTAAACAAAAGCAACGAGGAATTAAAACCCATACTAAACTTCTTTTCAGAACTCGGAGAAAACTGGGAAAGCACCAAAAATGACAGAAGAATATTGGATTCTATAGAACTTAAAGAAGTCTGCCCATCGGAGGAAGAGTAATGTCCCTAATAGAAGTGGGAACAGTATCATTTCTCACATCTTTCATATTTGCCTTGGGAGGTTTAGGTTCCGCTGTAATCCTTATTCCCATACTTGTTTTCCTGGGCGTTCCCTTCAACTTAGCCAGAGCCACGGGACTCTTTACTAACTTTATTTCAACATCATCGGTTACTCTATTTAACCTCCAAAAGAAAAACGTAGACTTCAAAACGGCACTACCTATAATACTGGCATCTATCGTTTTCTCTCCCGTTGGAGCTTATACTTCGCACATTTTGCCCGAAAGATTAGTAGGCATACTGTTCACAGCTTTTCTATTTTTCGCCGGGACTATGATTTACATTCCCAAAAAAAGCATTACAAAAGAAGAAGGAAACAAAGCTATACTCTACTCAGTATTGGTAGGCTCTATAGCTGGATTCATATCCGGACTGTTGGGCGTAGGTGGAGGAGGAATAATATCTCCCCTACTTATCCTATTAGGATTTGACCCCAAGAAAGTAGCTTCAATTACGGCTCTTACAGTTCCCTTCTCTTCTTTTACAGGTTTTATCGCTTATTGGAAAATAGGAGGAATAGACTGGTCTCTAACACTATCAGCTGCAATTCCCGCTGCCTTAGCAGGTTACTTGGCAGGATACATTTCGCACTCCTACCTAAAGCCTTCTCACGTTAAAAAGTTACTGGGAATATTGTTTTACATCTTAGGTATAAAATTCTTGCTTAAGTATATTTAACTACATCCAACGTATAACTGGAATTTTAGGTAAAATTGAATTTATATATACGTGAATTCTTAAAAACTTGACATCTGAAAAGTTAATGTTATATACTGTGGCTACAGCTTGCTGAGAGAGGGTTAGCGTGGGGATAGTTAGAGCTACTTGCTTACTAACAGCACTAATAGCAGCAACATCCGCATACGGAGCTACAAATCTTCCTTCTTACGAAGGAGAAATAAAATCTCAAGTAGAATTTCGAGAGGACGTGCGGGACGAAGATTCAACTCCCTTCAACACTTATCTCAAGTTGGACATAAAAGATATCAATAACTGCACAGATTTACATTTTTACGGAAAATTATGGAAAGATTTAGGATACGGAACTGATTGGAATGCCGACCTCTATCAACTTTACGCTAATATACCCTTCTCACACTCTTCCATCACAATAGGTAGACAATTCATATCTGAAGGATTCGAAACCTATACCGCAGATGCTGTTAAATTTACATACACGTCTGAATCAGGGATACGTTCTACCTTCTACATTGGAAAACCCAGATATTTTGAACCGGGAACCCGCTCAGGTGATGACTTTTTAAGCGGTTTCAAAATTGATTACAACGGTTTCTTCTTCGGATTTGAACATTTGAGAAACGATGGAGAGGTTAAAAAATCCTCCTTCACCCTCGGCGTCTACAAACCCTTATCTTTCAATTCCTCATACTACTCCAGAATAGAAGCAGATGCAGCCCACGGGGAACTTACAGACCTTTCATTCGGAATCAACTACTACCCCGGAAAGTGGAGATTTAACTTCGAAACCGAATTCTACAATCCTGTCTACACGTATGGAGATGACAGAGAGGAAGACCCCATATTTGGACTTTTCTCCCACGGAAGAGAACTAAGATTTACGGAAAGCGCCTACTACACATTGTCTGACGAATGGCAGCTTTTTGAAAGTTACACGTTCACAGATATTCAAACTTCAGACAAAGACAACGGACACTTAGCAAAAGTGGGATTTATCAAAGACAACTGGCTCTCTCAGGGCTTTAGAGCGAGAGGAGCTATTATCTATCAAAACAGCTGGATAGGAATTTTAAGAGGCATCGAGCTTGGATTTAACAAGTGGCTTTCTTCCAAAATTTCCGTATCCGGAACGGCTGACATAGCCCGCTACGACAAAATCACTTACGGTAAGCAATGGACTAACGCTTTCTACCTCCAAGGAACTTACAGAATAACGGACTTTTCCAACTTTGAACTGGGGTTAGATTACAGAAAAAATGAAGATTTCGACAGAGACCTAAGAGTCGTGCTCAGATACAACTGCTTCTTCTGGGGAGCAGGAACAAAAAGTAAAGAGGCAAGGAAATGAAAAGGTTTTTGTCCTTAATAGCTGTAGCACTGATTGCGGCATCTTCGTGCGTTCAGAAAGGAAAAGTTAACTATTCCAAACAGGTAGGGGCGATAGCAAGGTTTAAGCACTCTTACCATAAAGAATTTATAGAAAAGCACGGATGTGTTCCGTGCCACCAGATGAACGTCAAAATCAAGTGGACCGAGCTTGAACAGGTGGATAAGGGCATTCACAAGTTAGACATGCCTTCGAAAGTAACGTGTCACTACTGCCACAACAATCCCAAAACGCCCGCTAAAGATGCTCCCACTCAGTGCTACATATGCCACTACAACATGAAAGAAATAGAGCCTGCTAACCATAAAAATCCAAACTGGACCAAAGTTCACAAATTAGCCTATGAAGCCAATCCAAAAGAATGTAGCAATTGCCATAAACAGGTATTCTGCATAGACTGCCACATCAGGAGAGGCGTAATCCAGCACATGGTTCACCCGAGAAATTACGAGTATACTCACTCTATCGAAGCTGCAGCTGACCCTGGAAAATGCAGTAAATGCCATCACATAGGATTTTGTATGGAATGCCATACAAAGGGGACTTGGACAAAATGAAAAGGATAGGGCTAATTTTTGTTGGAATTTTAGTTGGCTTAACTACTTCAGTTTATGCTGCTCAATGCGGCGGGAAAGGATATGAAGGTGTTTCTTCTACTTTCTGTTTAAAGTGCCACAAAAACGGATGTTCCATCCTCCATCCCGCCAGAGGCATAAAAGTAGTAGAAAAACGTTGTCTAAAAATACCGGCAAACTTCCCCCTTAGCAACGGCTACTTAACCTGCGTTACGTGCCACGATATGGATTCAAACAACAAATTTTTCCTGAGAACTCAAAAAGGCAAACCATTTAAAAATGAACTTGACTTCTGCTTTGAATGCCACATTAAAAGTTGCTATAGAAAATTCAATCCACATACATCCATGCTCAACTCCTCCGGCGGTTACAACGCCAAAGTATGTATTTACTGTCACGGTATGGGATGGAATAGGAAAGCTTACGAAATGTGCGTCGGCTGCCATACTAAAGCTCCCCACGTTGGAGCCTACGAACACATAATAGCTTCCACAGACTCACTTAAACCTTACATTAAAGACGGTAAAGTTCTAAACGTCAAGGAACTCAACATAAATACTGAAAAGAAGGAATTTTTAAAGTGGTATAAAGAAGGAAAGCCCATACTAATAAACGGAAAGATAACGTGTATTACGTGCCACAACCCACACCCGATGACGGCAGTAAAAAGCAAGAGCGTTTCAATTGATTGGAAAAAAATGGAAGACGAAGATTTTAGATATAAGCTTCGCAAGCTTTACGGCAGACTGGAATACTACTCTATCAACAGAAACGGCGTTAAACTAATGGTTAAACCTGCAAACAAAGGAAAGCTTTGCATTACATGCCACTCCATTAATTCGCTTAAGTAGGGGGTATAGAGTGAAAGCCTTCATATTAGGAATAAGTAGCGCACTGGCATTAGCAACGGCTTCATGGGGAATGGGCATAACAGATGACGGATGTTTGGTGTGCCACAGACTTAAAGGTTTAGCAGTTGTAAAAAACAACAAGGTGGAAGACTGCAGTATCAATGAAGCCCTTTACGCCCATTCCATCCATAGAAACATTGCGTGCACCGAATGCCACGTGAAAATACAGCAGTATCCGCATAAGCCAGGAAACGAAAAAGTTAACTGTGCAACTCAATGTCACGTTATAGACCCTTCTACCAATAAACCATTTTCCCATGCCGACGTTTACAAAACCTGGAAAGAAAGCGTTCACGGCAAAAACTACGAAGAAGCGCCCAACGTTTACCCCTACTGCACCTACTGCCATACTAACAAGTTACTTGTAGACGTTAAAAAGTTCGAAACCTTAGAAGGAAGCTTTGAAAGGTGTGCAATTTGTCACCAGAATAAAGAGTGGGCGGAAGATAGGTTGGCACACGTTGCAAGCAGAGAAGATATACCTCTAACGAAAAACGGATTCGTCCACCAATTTATAAAAACAAGGAGAGACGGCTGGGAAATCGTGGAGCTTTGTGCAAGCTGCCACGAAGATGAAAAGAAAATGGAAAAAGCCATAGAAATTGAAGGCATAACCAACAAATACGAAAAAGAGAGAATCTTAAAAGCTGTTGAAGCTTACAAGGTTACCATGCACTCTAAAATGCTTTACCTTGATAGAAACGACACAAGGGCTGCAGACTGCCTTGACTGCCATACAAACAAAGGAGGCAATTTCCACGATATTTTCCATAAAAATGACCCCCGCTCTTCTATTAACGCGAAAAACATAGAGCTAACGTGCGGTCGTTCTACAGAATGTCACCCCCTTGCCTTCAAGGACCACATGAAGAACTTTGCCACAACCAAGTGGGTTCACATGCATCCTGTTCCTGATACTTTAGGACAAAAAATTGTTAAGTTTATTGAAGAATTCATGTTCTGGCTCACAACATCTGTTCTACTGTTCGGTGTAATCATTGTTGGACTTGACCTCTTGAAAAATCTGAGGAGGAAACACTAATGGGACTGTGGGAAGCTTTTAAAAGAACGTTCAGATTAAGACCTGAGCAGGATAAGCTTCTCATCGTTGACGGTGAGAAGATAATGATACAGAAATTTACGCTCTATCAACGTCTACTTCACGTTGGAATGTTCGCAACTTTCATATGGCAGGTTATAACAGGATACCCTCTCAAATTCTACGATACCGCATGGGCAAAACCGCTTATAGGTTTGTTAGGCGGTATTACTGGAGAAATGACGATACACAGGATTTCCGGTTTTACTATGTTCGCAGACTTTCTGCTAACCGTCGTATACGTGCTTTGCTTGTTAATAGCAAACTGGGATTTAGTCAAAAAAGATTTCTTCTACTACTGTAAATTAGTTCCCGGACCTACAGATATAACATTTATTCATTATATAAAATACCTATTAGGATTCAGAAAAGTTCCTCCCGACTGGGATGAATACATTTGGGTTGATAAGTTTGACTTCTGGGCAGTTGGTTGGGGTATGTTTGCTATTGGTATTACTGGATGGATACTTTGGCTTCCAGAAGTATTTACAGGATTTTTAGGTCTCCCTCCTGAAACAATACAGATTGCTTACTTAATGCACTCCGATGAAGCAACTTTAGCTCTTGGTTGGATTGCCTTGGCTCATATGTATATGGTTCACTATGGACCTGCTAAATTTCCGATGGACTGGATATGGCTTTCAGGAACCGCAACAGAGATAGAATGGATAGAAGAACGTCCGCGCAGTTACAGAAGGATAATCAAAGCAGTTGCCGAAAACGAACCTCACCTACTCGAAAAATACCCGTTCTTAAAAGAGCGCTACCAGTTTGTTCTTGAAGTAGAAAAACTGCCGGAAGAAGAGATGATAGAAAAGATGCATGAATACGCTCATCACCTTCTTGAAAAGGAAGTTGAGGGGAGGATTGCGTAATGAGAAAACTTTTAGCCATAGCATTCATTGGAATAATTACTGCTGGTGCTTACGGTGCGGCTAATCCACTACTTTCTTCTCCTGCCAACAACATAAATGAGTGGCAAAGGAAAATTAAAGCATTCAAAAAACCGCAAATTGAAACAGGCAAGGAATACCCTAAACCTTTCCACATAGAAAACGGATATAAGTATAAAGTTCAGGACGTATGCGTAGCTTGCCATACTTACGCTCCTCATAAAAAGGATGAAAAGTTCTCTCCGTTCTACAACGCTCATTCTACGTTTTTAAGCTGCAACACATGCCACTTTGTAGAAAGCGGGCTTGATTACAAGTGGGAAGAAATTAAAGACGGAAAAATTACTTTAAAGGAATTCGGAAACTTTTACGGAACAAGCTACGTAAAGGTTGACGGTAAGGTTATGCTCTCAGGAATGAACAGCGATGCAAGAATCGTGCCGGTATACAACGGTGTGCCCGTAGAGATTCCGCTTAAGGGAAACGAATCCCTCCTAAAAGACGCAAAAGCTGTTGCTTCGATGCACAACGCTTTGACTGATGAACCTTTGAAATGCCTTGATTGCCACAAACCTAACGGAAAACTGGATTTTATGGGGCTCGGCTTCAGTTCTCAAAGGGTTAAAGACCTTGAACACAATGATGTAGTAAACGGACTCGTTAAGTATAAAGTAATTCATTTTCCTAAATTCGTGTGGTAAGGAGTGAAAAATGAGACTAATCCTCGCCGTGCTTCTGCTCGTTTTAGGCGGGTTGAACGCGTTTGCCGGAATAGAAGGAAATTGGAAGTTTCCTTCCGATATAGCTGTTTATGAAGGAAAGGTTTTTGTAGTAGATGGACTAAACAACAAGGTTTTAGTATACAAGGAAAACGGAAAAAAAGTTGACGAAATTAACGTTTCATCTCCTTACGGGATATATGTTAACGATAGAGGGATTTTTCTAACCAGCCAAAAAGGGTTTATTTACGTAATAAACGGCAATAAAGTAAAAAGTTTTAAGGTTGAAGGAAGACCGATTGATGTGGTAGAGCTTAATGGAAAACTTTACGTTACTAACGGGAAAGCGCAAACAGTTGATGTATATGACTTAAATGGAAATCTGGAAGGCAGTTTTGGCGGCAAAGGTTCGGCACCGGGGAAGTTTGTGGGGATTTTTTCTATAGCAACCGACGGACAAAACCTTTACGTTGTAGACTCGCTCAACGGCAGAATACAGGAATTTAGTCCAAAAGGAAAGCTAATAAGAGTCTTCGG
>Ga0256842_1003042_pt1 | contig 11487 bp, 12 predicted proteins | sample 4559240metaG_FD_185973 | JGI IMG/M metagenome (GOLD analysis project Ga0256842, IMG submission 185973) | Hydrothermal vent microbial communities from Guaymas Basin, Mexico - 4559-240 | ecosystem: Environmental > Aquatic > Marine > Hydrothermal vents | place: Mexico: Guaymas Basin | collected...
ACAAAAGTGATACAAACTTTATGCTTACAAAAAGTAAAAAAGCAAAAAAAATTTTTAATCATCTATTGAAACATAAAATATTAACACGAGATTGTGCAAGTTTTGATTTTTTAGGTAATAATCATCTTAGATTTGGCGTTAAAAACACTAACAAACATAACAAATTAAAACTAACATTAAACCTCAAGGTATAGCATATAAAGATATTAGCTACTCACAGATGTTAAAAATGTCTATTGTCTGGGAAGGTGCATTCCTTTTTGATAAAAATCTTTGCCACATATCTGCATACAATGTGGCGTTTGGAGTTGCAATTGTAGCAATAAATTAAAGTTTTTTTATTTTATTCCGATATAATTGGGAAGTGAATTTAATCTTCAAAGGAAAAAAAATGAAAAAAAGTGGTTTTACTCTTATAGAGCTAATCTTCGTTATCGTAATCATAGGTGTTTTGGCAGCAGTTGCTGTTCCAAAATTTAAAAACTTAAAGCAAAGTGCAGAAGCGAATAACATTGTAAAGGTTACAACTGACATGGCACAATCAGCAGCTGAAGCAGCAGTAAACCAAAGAGACTTGGAGGACAATGCCTCTTATAGTTTAAAAGACTTAGTAAATCTAAATGGAAAAAACTGGAGTTGGAGCGATGACAACACAAGTCAATATCAAGGTCCAAATGATAATGGAGTTGTTGCAAAAATTGAAATGACTGATAGTTCTACTGTTACATATGGGATTGACTGTACACAACTTGCAGATACTGCAACAAAAGACAAATGTCTTAAATTAGATGACAGTAACAGTACAACTGCAAATACTATAACATTCTAACAAATAGCATAAAGAGGAGGGATGACCTCTTCTTTACAAAAGGTCATTAATTTGAAAAAAGCATTTACACTTATAGAGCTAATTTTTGTTATCGTAATTATTGGTGTTTTATCAGCAGTTGCTATACCAAAATTTAGTCACCTCTCTTCGAATGCCAAAATCTCTTCAGAGATGGCTACTGCGGCAACTGTGCAATCTGCTCTTGATAATATTCATGCAGACTGGATAACAGCTGAAGGAACATTTAGTTGGGGAAATGGTAACAGTATTGACTGTTCAAATGGTAGTGATTCGTTGTTTGACTGCGACAAAGGGTATCCTAAAAACTTGGGAGATTGTGACAACAATAAGGCTTTTTCCTACCTTCTTAAAAACCCTGCAACTGTTGATGCAAAGTGGAGCTGTACAAGCAACAGCGACTACCATGGTCCTGCATCAAGTTCTAACAGTGGTGTTGCTCAAAACTCTGATGATAAAGCTGATAGTAATGATCATTGGGAATATGATGACACAAACGGAACTTTTATACTCAAAGAGGGCTAGTTTAACCCTCTTTATCTATAGATTTGACATCCTGTTTATAATCCATAAGGCAAATCCAAGTATCAATGTACTAAAAATCGCTATGACAATACTTCCTGATTCTATATCCATTTTTTACCCTTTTTCAATTTGCCATATCAACCATATTCCACATTGGTAAGAAAATTCCAAGTGCAAGCATAAGCACAAATCCCGCAATGGCACCAAGCAATATTGGTTCTATTAGTGTAGCAATATTATCTACAATATAGCTAAATCTGTCTTTGTAAATTTTAACAACCTTTTGTAACATTTTTTCTAAACCACCACCGGTTTCTCCTGCTTTTATCATCTCTACAACCATGTTTTCAAAAAGTTCTGTCTCCTCAAAACCCTGATTTAAACTTTTTCCCTCTTCGATTGCACTACCTATTTTATCAACTTTTTTCTTTATATAAATGTTATCAATAATTCCAGAGGCGATATGTAAAGCTTCAAGCATCGGAATACCTGCTTTCACAAGTACACTAAAAACATAAACAAAACGACTAATCATAGCAAAAAATGTTGCTTTTCCTATAATATAAATTTTCAATATCAATTTATCTAAAAACATATGCACATTTACATTTTTTTTATACATATATGAGATTGTAAATGCCAACAATAAAGCACCACCAAGTATATAAGGACCATACACACGCAAAGCATACTCTAACCACAATAAAAATCTTGTCGGAAGAGGAAGCTCCATTTTTGTACTTTCAAATATAGCTTTAAATTGAGGAATAACAAAAATAGTAACAACACTAAAAGCAATTCCCATTGCCATAACTATCACAAGAGGGTAGCGAGTTGCTTTTTTAAATTTTTTTCGGTTATCTAAAATATCTTGAAGGATGTTTGTTAGGTGACTTAATGATTCTGCAATTTGCCCAGTCTCTTCACCAAGCTGAATCATGGCGACAGTTAAACTGCCCAGTTGTTTTTGAAAGGGAAGAACTGCAGCATAAAAACCTTTTCCACTCTCTATATCGTTAAGAACTTTTTCAAATATTGTTTTGAGAGCTTTATCTCCCTGATGCTTTGTGACTTCGCTTAGAGTATAGTTAAGAGGAAGTCCAGCATCAAGCATAATAGCCATTTGATCTAAAATTGCTATTAATTTTTCCTGATCAACTTTTTTTTTACCTACTGGATCATTGTATTTTGCTAAAAGGTCTTGAAAGGATTGTTCTAAAGGTTTTGAAACTTCTTGAATTTTAACAAGAATTCCTATTTTCATTTCGAAAAAACTTTCCATTGCTTCTATTTTATTTTGAGCTTCCATAGTAATTGAGGAACGCTTTTTACCAAGTTTATACTCAATTTTAAAATATTTCACACTAATGTTCCTTGGTTACGCGTAAGACTTCTGTAATAGTCGTTATCCCTTTACGCACTTTGTTTATTCCATCATAGATCATTGGTTTGTATTTTCCCTCATTTTGAGCATACTCTGCCAAAGCAATTTTATTTGCATTTTGAGATATAAGCTTTGCAATCTCTTCATCAAGGACAAAAACTTCCGAAATCATAGTTCGACTGAAATATCCAGTAAAATCACATTTTGAGCATCCTTTGCCTTCATATACAACGGTATCAGCACTTATATATTTTTCAACTTTGGGAAGTTGGGACTTTTGTATTTTTACCTCATGCTTACAGTAAGGACATATTTTTCTTACAAGACGCTGTCCTACAACCCCAATAAGCGAGTCTGCAATCAAATAAGGCTTTAATCCCATTTGCACCATTCTAGGTATTGCTCCTGGAGCATCATTTGTATGCAGTGTCGAAAGAACTAAGTGTCCTGTTAGGGCGGCCTGTGATGCGGCATCTAATGTTTCACTATCACGAATTTCTCCAATGAGTATAATATCTGGATCTTGTCGCAAAAAAGATTTAATTGCCCGTGAAAAAGTTAATCCTGTTTTTTCATTGACCTGAATTTGTTGCACAAGAGGCAATCTATACTCTACAGGATCTTCAGCAGTCATAACTTTGTTTGAGATACTTTTTATCTCATTAAGTGCTGCATAAAGAGTGGTTGTCTTACCTGAACCTGTTGGTCCTGTAATAAGTAAAATACCGTGAGGGGAGCTGATAAGATCATTGAAAACTTCAAGATTTTCATCTTCAAAACCTAAATCTTCGAGTTTTAAAAGCACCTTTTCTCTATCTAAAATTCTCATAACTATTGACTCGCCAAAAATTGTAGGTGTTGTTGAAAGTCTAAAATCATATGCTTTGTTTAAAAGTACCAAAGAAAATCTTCCATCCTGAGGTACTCTTTTTTCAGATATATCAATATTACCTAAAAGTTTAATTCGTGAAGAGATAGCATGATAAATTTCCATATCAAAAATAAAATTTTCAAACAAAATTCCATCTATTCGAGAACGGACAATCATTTTGTTGTTATCTTCTGGCTCTATATGTATATCACTGGCTCTTTTTGTAATTGCATCACCGATAAGAAGACGGATAAGTCGCATAACAGCACTATCTTCCCCCTCTTTTTTTAATCCTTCGGTTTTTAACTCTTTTTTTACTTCATCTATAAGGACTTTTGTTTTTTTAAGCGTTTCAATTCTTTTAAAAATAACATTAATATCATCTTCATAAGCCAATGAAATTTTAATTGGTTTAACAGATATACTTCTTTCTAAATTCTCCAAAGCATCATAATTAAGGGGGTCACTTGTTGCTATATAGATAAAATCTTCATCCTCCTTAAATGGAACAGCATAAGCAGCTTTTAAAAGGTTTAACGGATATTTAATCACGATTTTATCAAGATCTATTGTTTCGCCAAAAAGGTCAACAAAAGTAATCTTGAGTTGGGTTGCAAGCATTTTAAGCAGTTCTTTTTGAGAGATATATCCCTCATCAATAAATATTTCACCTAATTTTTTTGTAAAATTAAGCTCTTTTTGTTTTGCCAATGCGGCCATAAGTTGCTCTTGTGTAATATAGCCTTTTTCAATAAGCAAATCACCAATTCTTATTTTCTTATTTATCATTGCTCATTCTCCCATTGTTTTAATAAATTTTCTACTTCATCCGAATATTCATATTGTAAAAATATACGCAACAGTTGTTTTGCTTGTTTGTTTTGTTTAAGTGCATGGAGAGATTTTGCATAAATAAGCCAAGAATCTGCATCATCTTTATTAAACTGGTTTGCTTTTTTTGCCCAGATTATAGCTTTTTTATATGCTTTGTTTGTATAATAATTACGAGCTATTAAAAGTGCAATATTAAAATTAGGTGTCTGAGAAAAACTCTTTTGTAGCTGTTGTAAGTTTATATTTTGCATTTTTAACATAGGTGTTGATATTTCTTTTCTTACCTTTTTTTTGACATCAGGTTCTTTTTTCGTCTTTACTTCTACTTTTACATATTGTGTGTCAATAAGATAATCTATTTTCTTTCTTTTTGCCAGTTTTATATACATATCAAGCTCTTTTATATTGTTTGTTTCATTACATGTTAGGTATATATATTTACCATATGATGTCAATTTACAATTACGAAATCCTATCTCTTCAAGTGCCTTTTTTCTTTGTTTTACCAGATATGTATTTCCTTTTTCTACAACCAAAAATTGCAAAGAATATTTTTTTAAACTTTTTTTACTTAATTTGTCTGTCTTTATTTTTTTTATTTTTTTTGCAGGAACAATTTTTATTTCTGTTTCTTTTTTTACAACTACCTTTACTTTGTTTTGTGGTATCTTTGGTTTTTCTGTGTTACTACTTTTTATCTCTTTTTTTACTAAAGAAATTGGTGCTTTTTGTTGTGTAACATAAAGAAAAAATCCCACAACTAAAAAAAGGATAACAACGCCTATAGCAAAAAATTTCAAAAATCTTCTAAGCCTATACCGTTTATATCGTTTTACAAGATCATGAAAATTATGCATTAATCAATCCTATCTCTATGGCCGCCATTGTTAAAATACATTTATCAAACGATTTATATCTATCTTCATTGTTTTTTTGTGCATAATCAATAAGTAAAAATGATGTATATAAAAGTTTTTTTAACATACGCATATTACCTTGGGTCAATTTATGTATGTATTTGATATATTTTCCAGTAATTGTATTTGCAAGTAGTGTGGCATCTTTTTTTTCAAGTTCTGTGTATATATATTCTTTACATTCATCCAAAGATATATTTTGAAGCTGTATCACTTTATGTGGTCTTGATGCAAACTGTGGTTCTTTAAGTATCTTTTGTGATTCATGCTTATGCATAGCCAGTAGAAACCAAAAAGCTTTAGAGTCTGCTAAAATTCTAATAATTTCAATCATATCTTTAGAGAGCAACTGTGCCTCATCCAGCACTACGATATAGTTTGAATTTTTATATAAGGAAATTACCTGTTTTATAAGTTCTTCAAGAGAATAGTTATCTACTTCTGAGCCTGTTTTTTTAATCAAAATTTTAACAAAGTCAATTGGTTCTAAAAAAGGGATGTCAAATTTTATAATATCATAAGAAAATTTACCATCTAAATAATTCAAAAAAGCACTTTTACCAACTCCAGGCTCTCCTGTTAAAAAGAGCAACTGTTTTGTATCATTGTCAATAATACTTTCTATCTTATTTTTTATATGTATTACTTCACTGTTTTGATGATAATAGCCAGAAGAAATTCTTTCTTCGAAGCATTGTGCGAGTTCTAAATAATCCATTTTATTTAACCTAATTTGTTGTTATATTTTTATCAAAAGAAGATTTAAAAAAAGAATCTTTTAGATCAATATCTCTTAATGTTGGCATTGCCTTATTCGTAACAACATGTGGTTGAATAATAATGAACATCTCTGTTTTTTGTTTTATTTTCTCTTTATGATTAAAAAGAGAACCAACTATTGGAATATCTCCTAAAATTGGAATTTTAACAGATGTTCCCCCTTTAGAAACACTGACAAGCCCTCCAATAACTATTTTTTCATCATTTTTTATATGCACGATAGAAGTCATCTGCTTTATTTTGGTATCTGGTGGTAATTCACGCGTGGCACCTGTTGAACTATCATCTGCAATTTTACTTACAACAGGGTTGATTTTCATAATAATTTCATTGTTTTTACTTACTTGTGGAATAACATAAAGTGTTACTCCAACAAAAGTTGATCCGACAGAAAAAGTATTTGTTCCTGCTGCAGTTCCTCCTGTTGTTGTAACAGAACCTGTTTGAAATTTGTAAGAGAGCTGTTTTCCCACATTAATAACAGCAGGTTGATTATTCATTGTTACTATCTTAGGATTAGAGAGAACTTTGATGTCTCCATAGGTTTTTAAATATCTTAAAAAATTTGCTGTTGAGAAGTTGTATGCCAAACTGTAAGATGTTCTACTTAACAATGTTGCACCAACGCTACCAGGAATATTGCTTATGCCCCCATTTAAAGATATATTGAGCTGACTCCAGTCAATACCTGTTGAAGAACTGTCATTATATGTCAATTCAACTATTTTTGCTTCAATGGCAACTTGCTTATGCATTTTTGTGAGTAGGATAGAGAGGTATTTCTCTACTTTTGCCAAGTTCTTCTTTGTTGTTGTTATAGTTAAAAGAGAAGCATCTTTATTTATAAACATCCTTACATTCTCTTGTGTGTGAAACAATCTTAAAATATTACTGTGTAAATTATCCCAAAAAGTAAATCTTGATTTTGAACGGATTATAGTATAATCATTAGAAGAAGAACTTCCACTGTCATCATCACTATCATCACTGTTATTCGTACTGTCACTGTCTCCACTAGAATCTGAACTGTCTGAAGATCCTGTACTAATAGACTTACTGTTTTCACTACTCGATTCGCTTAAATAAATATAGTCAATATTAAATGTCTTTGTTTGTAAATATTGCACAGCAATAACATTTTTTGTGTGGTCATACTTATAAAATAGATTTGCTTCATCAAATAAAAAATCTAAAAATTGTCTAAAAGTATAACTATTTATATTTACATAGTCGAGTTTTTTATGTAACATTTTTTTTGACACATCATCATTAAATACGATAGAAAGTTTACATGTAGCACTCAACTCTTTTAGAACAGAAGCCACCTCTATACCATTTTTTTGTTTATATGCACTTAGGGAGAAGAGTTGATTTTCGCAACTTGTCGCACCAAACAGATAGTAGTGAGCAAATAGTAACAAAAATATTATTTTCATTTTTTCTCTCTTTTTTGTTGTTTTATAATTAGTTGATGTTGTTTTTGTTGCAATCTTAACACTTTTATAATTTTATGATTTTGAATAACAACAAATTCTTTATTGATTTTTTTTATTTTATATGCTCCAATATTATCACCAATAGTATAAAATTTACCATCTATAAAGGCTTTATTATTGAAAATTGCATTTAAAATTAAAGATTTTTTTTCTGCTTTTTTTTCTATTGAAGTATGAAGTATTTTTTGGCTTTTATAAAAAGGATCATAATGCACAAAAGGAAGTGCATTTGCATGTAAAAGAATAAAAGATACAAACAATAATAAGCTTTTTCTCATCGTTCTACTCCATAAAATTTTACTTCAAAAGACAAAAGAGGCATATTGGTATCTTGTAATACAATATGCAAATTTTCAACTTTCATAAGCATTGCACTTTTTTCTATACTTCGCAAAAAAGAGAGTTCATTTAAAAACCGTCCACTTGCATTGACATCAATTACCTTTTTTAGTTTCAGATTACCCACATAAGGCTTATCTTCATCATGCAAAGTAATTGCCTGAATAAGAACATTTTTTTGCAAAGACTCATCTAAAACTTTGTTCAAAAAAAGGCTGATTGACTTTTTAGAAATAAGCAAAAAACTTTTTGAATCCAACTTCTGCTTAAAAAAGTTCAGTTGTTCCCTAGCATTATCTATTTGTGTTTTGTTTTTCACAAGTCCTTTTTTTAGACGAACAATCTTTGCTGAGACCAACCGTAAGGTAGGTTTGTTTAACTCCTTTTTTAAGGAGACAATCTTATTTTGATTTGCATCAAATTCATCAAATGCAGATGAAAAAAATAAAAAATAAAAAACACCTAACAGCACAAAAGGAATAGCAATATATATTCCAATTTTTGTTCTGCTATCTAAACCTTCTATCTCTTCAAATTTATCTCTTAACATCTTGTCCAGCTTTATTAATATAAATTTTACTTTTATAAATACCTTTTTCATAAGCTATATCTTGTGTTGTGACATTCTTATAGCCCATGTCTAAAAGATCCTTCATAAAATGGGAAATAGTGCTTCTTCTGTTTGATTTAGAAATAAGCAGAATTTCAAAACTTTTGTCATCTTTTTGAACCATTGAAGATGCACTCAGATGGTATTTTTTCAATACTTTTACAATGTCATTCATCATTTTTTGCCGTTTATAGCTAATCTTACCTATCATAGGGATAACCCTAAGCGTTGTGTCATACACAAAAACTTTATCTTCCAAAGCTTTTTTTTCTGCAAGTAAAACAGCATTTTTCTTTTTTATTTTTTTAAAACGAAGAGATAAAACCTTTATTTTCTTTTTTTGTATCTGAACTTTTGTATTAAGCTGAGTAATTTCCTCTTTTTGTTCATTTAAATAATATGATATAAACAGAGAAATCCCAAGTAAAAGTATAATTACAATAATCATCTCAACGAGATATTTAAACCCTGTATAATGACGAAGATGTTTTTTCCTTGCAAGATGTGTTAAATTTATACACTGAAAATCTGCTCCATTATGAAGTTTAAAAACATAATCAAGTAAAATATTTATCTTCTCTTCATGCTGAATTAATGGTTCGATAATAGGTTCAAAACCGTATTGCGAAAAAAATTCTTCAATGCCTTTGAGTTCTTTTCCATCAAAATCTATATAAACTTTATCTATACCAGTAAGTCCGAAAAGACCTCGTTTATGATTAATTGAATAAACAATTTTTTCTATATCTTTAGAAAAAACATCAATAATTGCATCCAAGATAAGCATCTCTTCTAAATCATAATTATCTCGTTTAAACCCTTTTTCTACAAGATACTCTTTGAGTTTTACAAGTTCTAAACCAGTTCGTTTTGAAATAACACTAAGCGAGTTGATAATTCTATGACCAATATATTTTCCGTTTTGGTATATAGTTCCAAATGCCTCTTCTTCACTGATATAAATATATAAATCATTGGATGTTTTTGATTCTTCTGTCTCATAAAGAGCTTCATATGCTAAAAAACGGGTAAAGGCGAGGTCAACAACTTCTATTTTGTAAGAAAATTTTGTGATATATTGAGTAAAATCATCTAAAGAAAGAGCAAAAACCTCTACAAGAAACTCATCTCCCAAATCATACTTAATAAAATCAATAGCATACTCTTTTTGGACATCAAGACCACCCTCTTTATACATTTTGAGTTCTGTCTGCATACGCAGTTCATCGTCACCGACACTGTTAGAGATTTTAAAAGAAAAAGAGTGAATATATTTTAAGGGGATAGAAAGTGTGGTAAACATATCAGGATGTTTGTTGTCTGTTTCAAAAATAGGTTCTTTTCCATCATAAACAACGCTATGTTCACTCTCAAGAAAAACTACTGCCCCTTCTATTTCTTCAGCCAAAAATCCAGTCCCACCTTACTTTCTTTGTTTTATAGTATAACCGATTATCAATTAATTTATCTTAAATCGCCACTTAAATGATCAATGGTAATGTTTTTTTCCTCGTTATTGTAGTCTAATTGTATGGTTATGTCTTGGGAAAGAAGTGAATCTTGTGTTGTTTTATTGCCGTCCTCTCCATCGTGAAGGCGTCCCAAAACATCAAAACATAAAACAGACTTATCTGGAGTGAGTGTAATTGTGGCATGTGCTTTATAATGTTTATCAATGCTTCCCCCAGCAGTCAACAAATCACTTTTTGCTATACATCCTATGGAATAATCCATAGTTGCAGATGGGATTCTTTTGTCATAATTAAGCCCCTCATAGCGTACTGTGTTGAGTTTAAGTTCTACAAAATCACGATCATTTTGCAAATAGTGTGGCTTAAAATAGTAAAAGCCAACTCCTGTTAAAGTACCTATAATGACAATAACAAAAATCAATTCTATTAATGTATATGCTTTTTTTATCATGGTCTTTGTAAACTCCTTGTTACTATTCTTACAGGAGAGACATAGCTACCTATTTTGGAGTTTGAACTGTTTGTTTGCACCACAATTTCTATGAGTACATAACCGTTTGACTCTTCTGTCTGAATCTCTTGTTTTACACTATCACAGTCTGTTCCTGTTGCATTATCATAGTCATCTCCATATAAATAATACTTTGTAACATTAACATCTGCATCAAATTTGCCATCTGCAGATGTAAGTGTTAAAGTTGTTAAACACTTATCACTTCTGTCTGTGCCTTCAATCTTTAGCAGTGTTGTTTCCAAAACACTCTGAGAAAAGATTTCAGCCTGTTCTTTGATGTAACTATCTGCAAAATGTTTTGCTGAAATAGAGGTGTATTTTAGTGTTAAAACACTTGCACCTGCTAAAATCAAAATAATAAACAAAGCCATTAAAAGGTTAAAACCACTACGCATTAGAACACCACCTTCATTTTGGAAAAATGTATGGGATGTGCGCCACGAATTGATTTGTTAATATCTAAGAGAATGCGAATGGTATAGTCCTCTTCACTAAAATTAAATCCATCTATATTTTGCATTAAAACAGAAACATTTCCATCTTTGTCATCACCTTTTTTATCTGCACAAAAAGTTTTACCTTTCCACGGTCTGTAATTTGAAAAAAGAAAAAGAGTGTTATTTAAATCTCGGTTTTTTAATCCTAAATTAGCGATACAATCAGCAGTTTGATCTATATCAGCACCCCGTGCAACAGCATAGGCACTCTCAACCAGAAAATATTTTTCATAAAGAAATTTTGGTGTAGGATTGTTAATGGAAATATTTTCACCACTAATACTTATGTCAAAAGTATCATTTCTGTCACTTCCGTGCCATCCAAAACTTGAGTTTATATCTCCACTGTCACTTTGCGACCTGTCAAAACTTCCCGCAAAAATACGGGCTATTTTACTCGT
>Ga0256842_1003043_pt1 | contig 11483 bp, 11 predicted proteins | sample 4559240metaG_FD_185973 | JGI IMG/M metagenome (GOLD analysis project Ga0256842, IMG submission 185973) | Hydrothermal vent microbial communities from Guaymas Basin, Mexico - 4559-240 | ecosystem: Environmental > Aquatic > Marine > Hydrothermal vents | place: Mexico: Guaymas Basin | collected...
TTATCGCCACCAACCTGCACTCCGGCCACATCGACTACGGTGGCACGGGGGTGGAAATCACGCGACACCAGCTTGTACGGTTTGCTCACATGAATCACTTCGCGCACTCCGGGCAAATGGACAATGGTGGTATCATCGACAAAACCCTGGTTGCCCAGCACGCCGATGGCGGTACGCTCGCTACCGGGGATCGGCTCGGCGGTAAGCCCCATGGCCTTCACCGCTTCGCGCACCTGTTCCACAGCGGCTTCAGAGGCGTTGTGTTCCATAACAATCAGCATCTTCTGTTCCTTTCGCTACCAGCGGAAAACCCGTATAACTGCAAATATCGGTCAAGATCTGCTCTCTCTTACATCTGGGCGGCAGTCTACCACAACCACCGGCGTAATTGCACATAGTGTACGCAGGCGCAAGTTGCATTTGCCATGCCGCTGTGCTAGTGTCCGGGCGATTTGCGCAATATACTGATTTTACCACTACTTTGTTGTGAAAGTGTTACAGGGTTTATGACTCAACGGGTAATCGAAATCACCTCGCCCGCCTTTGCCGACATCCACTCTCTGGGGCGTGACTACGATCTGAACCAGTTGTTTCCCGTCCGGCAGCCGCTGGCGCTTGAGATAGGCTGCGGCATCGGCGATTTTATCGTCCAGCGCGCCGCCGAGCAGCCGCAAGTCAATTTTATCGCCATCGACATCTTTAACAAGGGCTGTTACAAAACCTGCCGCCGCGTGGATCGCAGCGGGTTGAGCAATGTGCGTGTCATGCGGGTGGAGGCGCGCCAGTTGCTCAGCTACTGCGGCCGCGCCGATATGCTCAGCGCGGTATACATCAACTGCCCCGATCCGTGGCCGAAAAAACGCCATCGCAATCGCCGCCTGCTGAACCGCACGTTTCTAACGCAGTTGCTCTACTATCTGCAGCCTGAAGGTGAGCTGTTTTTTGTCACCGATTTCGCCGATTACGCCTATCAGGTGGCGCAACTGTTCCCCGCTGTGGCGGGCTACGAAAACATGCTGCCAGCGCCGTTTTTTACCGAGATGGATGATTATCCGCTATCGAAATATATGCGCAAGTTCCGCGACCAGGGATTGCCGCTTTATTTTCAGCATCAGCGCCGCCGCGCCGACTTTACCCTGCGCGAGAGCGAGCTGCCCCCCACCGACAAAGGGTTCCGTACCCGCCATCTGCTGGAGTAAACTGTGTATCCCTACTTGAGCGCCGACCTGCCCGGCATCGGCGGGAGCATAAAGGATGATCCGGAGGATTTTATCGTCGAGGAGATCCCCGCTTACCAGCCGTGCGGCAGGGGCGAACACCTGTATGTGCAGGTAGAAAAACGCGGGCTGGGCACCCTGGCCATGATCCAGCAACTGGCGCGCGCCAGTGGCATCCGCGAACGCAATTTCGGTTATGCCGGGCTGAAGGATGCCCGCGCCGTGTGCCGTCAGACCATCTCCATCCATACCGCTGATGACAGTTGCCTGGCCGCGCTGAACAATGTTGATGGCGTAACGGTACTTGGCAGCGCCCGCCACGGCAACAAGCTGCGTCTGGGGCATCTGCGCGGCAACCGCTTTATTATCCGGTTGCGCAATGTGGACGCCAATGCCGTCGCACGGCTAAAAGCGCTGGCGCAACTGCTGCAAAGCCGCGGCGTACCCAACTATTTTGGCAGCCAGCGCTACGGCATCATGGGCAACAACCATCTCATTGGCGCCGCCATGCTGCAGCGCGATTTTACCCGCGCCATAGCCCTGTTCATGGGGGACGCGCGGCTAATCAACAACGAACGCTGGCGGCTGGCGGTCAACGCTTTTCGCGACGGCGATCTGAACGGAGCGCTGGCGGCGTTTCCCGGTCGCTTCCGCGACGAACGCCGGGTTATCCATTTGCTGCTGGCAGGCAAAAGCGCTGAACAGGCGTTTACCGCCCTGCCACGCAAACTGCTCAAGCTGTATCTGTCCGCCTGGCAATCGTGGCTGTTCGATCGCCAGGTAGCGGCACGCATCGCTACCCTCGACACCCTGCTCAAGGGGGATATCGCCATGATTCACGCCAGCGGCGCCTGTTTTCGTGTGGAAGACCCGGCGGCGGAGCAACCGCGCGCCGACCAGCTGGAAATCAGCCCCACCGGCCTGATGGCAGGACGCAAAGCCATGTACGCTGATACCGCTGTGGAGCGGGAGTTAATCGCTGCCGAGCATATCGATGACGCAGCTTTCAACAGTTTCAGCGCCATTAAACTGCAGGCATCACGACGCCCCCTGCGCGTGGCGGTAACACAGCTTGACTGGCGCGTAGACGGCGCCAATGCCATTTTGTCTTTCACTCTTCCAGCAGGCAGCTATGCCACCAGCGTACTGCGCGAGATAACGAAAAACGGGGCGTCACCGGAAACCGAAAAAAAATAAAACGGTCCGACAAAAATATATTTTTTCAACTGAGGTTATTGCGATTATTTCGCACTATACAGCCTGTTTATGATCCATGGCGCAATAAAAAAGGGAACAACCGCAATTATGAATCAACCTACCGCTATTAAAAAGTTTTTGCCGATTTTGCCTCCTTTTGCGCACATTTTTTATTTTAATGTTTATTTAACATCTTGACACTTTTAGAACAACATTCTATATTTTGGCGAAAGTTGTGTGCAGTGTGCAGTGCAGTGCATCTGCCAGTGTTATCGGCAACCATCAAGATATTCGGGGAACAACGTCAATGCCCACCAAAAAAGACAAATCAGAATATATCATTCAGGCGGTTTCACATGCACTGGATCTGCTGGAGCAGTTTCACGACGATGTTGACGAACTCGGGGTTACCGAGCTGAGCAAGCGACTTAAGCTGCATAAAAACAACGTGTTCCGGCTGCTGGCCACACTGGAGTCGCGCGGCTACATTGAGCAGAACAAAGCCACGGAAAATTACCGCCTGGGGCTGAAATCTCTTGAGCTGGGTCAGACATTCATCAAACAGATGGGGTTGCTGCGTCAGGCCAAGCTGGCTTTGGAACAGCTGGTTGAGCGGTGCAACGAGACCGCCTACGTAGCTATTTTCAAGGAAGATCACGTTGTCTACCTGGACGTGGTGGAAACCGATATGACGGTACGCGTCGTTTCCCGTGTCGGCTCCCGGCTGCCAGCTTACTGCACCGCCTCGGGCAAGGTTCATCTGGCGCACATGTCTGAGGATGAACTGGAAGCGTTACTGCCACGCAAGCTGGAGGCCTATACCCCCAACACCCTGGTATGTCCCGAAGCTCTCAAGGCCGAGCTGCGCCAGGTGGCTGAGCAGGGCTACGCCATCGATAACGAGGAGATGGATCCCGGTGTACGCTGCATTGCCGCACCCATCCGTGACTATACCCGCCGCATCGTCGGTGCCATCAGCCTGTCTGGCCCATCCATGCGCTTTACCGACGAGCGGATGGAAAAAGAGCTGATTCCGCTGGTGGTGGAAGCGGCGGAAACCTTGTCTACCCGTCTCGGCTATCGCACCTGATTATTCCAGCAGTTTCCGGTACAGTTCCAACACCGCGCGGCGCAGTGTCACCATATCGCCGCTGTTGTCGATTACATAATCGGCGCGGCGGATTTTTTCTTTCTGCGCCATATGGGCGGCTATGCGCTGACGGGCGGTGTTTTCGTCGCACTGGTCGCGCGCCATCAGGCGTTGCAACTGAATCTGTTCATCCACACTGATTACCAGCACTTTATCTACCCGCTCTTCCGCACCGGCCTCAAACAGCAACGGCGCTTCGTACACCACTATCGTTGCGGCGGCTTCCGCCCGTTGTCGCGCCCGCTCCAGCTCCTGTCGTGATAGTGCGGCGATGGCCGGATGCATGATAGCGTCCAGATCACGCCGCGCCGCATCATCATTAAAAATAATCCGCCCCAGCTCCGGGCGATCCAGACTGCCGTCGGCGGCAACTATCCGCTGGCCAAAACGCTCCACGAGCTGGCGTAGAACCGGGCTGCCCGGCTGCACCAGCCGCCGCGCCAGCTCGTCGGCACTGACCACCACAGCTCCGGCCTGCGCCAGCATGGTGACAGCGGTGCTCTTGCCGCAGGCAATACCGCCGGTAACCCCTAAAATCATCATTTCTCCCCCCTAAGAAAAGCCAAATCAACCAACTAATTAACCGCAGCCAACCTTGACACGCCGCCATAAGCCGTGGTAGTTTGCGCGGGTATTCCTGTAACGAATAACCACTCACATTATCAGCCGAAAACGGTTGTTATGGCAACTACTGCCGAGGAGAATAAAAGATGAAACAACAACAATCCAGCACATTATTTGCCCAGGCACAACAGGTGATCCCCGGCGGCGTCAACAGTCCGGTGCGGGCGTTCAAATCGGTGGGCTGCGAGCCGCTGTTTATCGAACGTGCCAGCGGCAGCCGCATTTACGATGCCGACGGCAACAGCTATATCGACTATGTCGGCTCATGGGGACCGATGATTCTCGGCCACTGCCATCCCAAAGTAGTAGAGGCCATACAGCAGGCGGCAGCAAACGGTGCATCCTTTGGCGCGCCGACACGCAAGGAGATTAAACTGGCAGAGATGGTATGTGCCGCCTATCCCAATATTGAAAAGGTACGCATGGTATCCTCCGGAACCGAGGCCACCATGAGCGCCATCCGCCTGGCGCGCGGCTGCAGCGGTCGCGACAAGATTCTCAAGTTCGACGGCTGCTACCACGGCCACGCCGACTCGCTGCTGGTTAATGCCGGCAGCGGTGCCGCCACTTTCGGCGTACCATCATCGCCGGGCGTTCCGGCCGATTTTGCCAAACACACCCTCACCGCCACCTACAATGATCTTGACAATGTCAAAGAACTGGTAGCGGCCAACAAAGGGGAGATTGCCTGCATCATTCTGGAAGCGATCGCGGGAAACATGGGCTGCGTACCGCCGCAACCGGGTTTTCTCGCCGGGTTGCGCCAACTGTGTGACACCGAGGGGATTATTCTGATTATCGACGAGGTGATGACCGGCTTCCGCGTCGCCTACGGCGGTGCTCAGGAGCGTTACGGCGTCTACGGCGATTTGGTCTGCTTAGGCAAAATTATCGGCGGCGGCTTGCCGGTAGGTGCCTTTGGCGGCAAAAAAGAACTGATGAGCCAACTTTCCCCCGAGGGCGGTATCTACCAGGCCGGCACCCTGTCGGGCAATCCCCTGGCCATGAGTGCCGGTATCGCTACTCTGGAACTGCTGCAACAGGAGGGGTTCTACGCTCAGATTGAGGAGAAAAGCGCCTACCTGGAACAGGGACTGCGCCAGGCGGCAAGCGCTGCCGGAGTTACCACCTGCCTGCAGCGGGTGGGCGGCATGTTCTGCTGCTATTTCTGTGCCGGGCCGGTAAATAATTTTGCCGACGCCGCCACCAGTGATACGGCAGCGTTCAGCCGCTACTTCCGCGCTCTGCTGGCAGCGGGGGTAAACGTAGCGCCATCACAATTTGAAGCCGGTTTTATGAGTATCGCCCACAGCAAAGAAGACCTTGATTACACCATTGACGCCGTGGCAGCGGCATTAAAACAACTGTAACTGACTGGCGGGTGTGATATGAATATTCTTGTTACCGGCGCCAGCGGCGTCATCGGCAGCGTCATCAGCAGCCATTTGCGCAGTAACGGCCATCAGGTATTTGCTCTGACTCGTACTGGCAATGCGCCATGTTGGAACATTGAACAACAGACTGTCGATTTTGGTTCCACTCAATACGATGTTGTCATCCATCTGGCCGGAGAAAATATCGCCGCTGGTCGTTGGACTGCGGCGCGCAAGGAGCGGATCCGCGCCAGCAGAGTGAATGGCACACGCCTGTTGTGCAATAAGCTGGCGCAACTCGCAGATAAGCCCGCGCTGCTGATCTGTGCTTCTGCAGTAGGAATATACGGCGACTGCGGCACCAGAGAAGTTGACGAACAGGCAGCGCCGGGCCGGGGCTTTCTGGCTGAAGTCTGCGCGCAATGGGAACAGGCATGTCAACCGGCAGTTACCGCCGGCATCAGAGTCGTCCATCTGCGTCTGGGCATGGTGCTTGATGGTAATGGCGGCGCTCTGCAAAAAATGCTGCCGCCGTTCAAGCTGGGCCTGGGCGGCAAGATTGGCTCCGGTGGGCAGTATATGAGCTGGATCACCAGCGCCGATGTAGCAGCGATAACAGAGTTTATAATTGAGCATCCGGAAATTTCCGGTGCGGTAAACTGTTGCACACCAACCGCAGCAACCAACGCCGAGTTCACCAACGCTTTGGGAACAGCCCTGCAACGCCCGACGCCGCTTCCGGTTCCCGCTGCCGCCATTAACCTGATATTCGGTGAAATGGGGCGGGAACTGTTGCTGTCCAGCGCCCGGGTTCGCCCCACCCGCCTGCTGGATTGGAATTATCCGTTCCGCCACCCCAATCTGCCCGCAGCGCTGGCGTACTGCCTCAACCCTGGCACTGTGCAATAACACAGTCAGATACCAGGTGAGAGCATCATAAAAATGCGCGTGCTACGCTGTCATCACAACAACAGCACCGGTATAGTACCAGCACTGAAAGAGAACAACCTCCCTACTTCCTTGTTAGACAAAGCCGACGCCGGTCGCCTCACCGCGTCGGCTTTGTTGTGCGTGTACCGCAGCCGACACTGTGATATACTTATCAGTGGCATTACAACACCAAATTGGAGTACATACCAATGGCAACCATCGGCCGCATGCAATTACTCGAAATTGTTTCCATAGACACCAGCGGCGCCCATCTGCGCTTTAACGACACCACCGCCTTGCTGCCCAAACGTCAGATGCACGCAGAAATGCACATCGGTCAGAAGATAGAAGTATTCATCTACCACGGTCGTCACGAGCGTCTGATGGCAACGGTTGACGAACCCTTCGCCCAGTTGGGCGAATTCGCCCTGCTGCGCGCCAGCAAAACCAACCAGTACGGCGCTTTTATGGATTGGGGCCTGGACAAGGAACTGCTGGTACCGTTTGCCGAGCAGGCAGAACCGATGCAGCAGGATCGTTTTTATGTGGTACGAGTGTGCAGCGACGACCGCGGCCGCCTGTATGGCAGCACCAAAGTGGAACGCTACCTCGACACAGATGATGTCCGACTGCGTGTCGGCGAAGAAGTGCAGTTATTCATCTGGAACATCACCGAGCTGGGCGCCAAAACCATCATCAACAACCGCTACGCCGGGCTGCTGTACCGCGATGAACTGACGGCAGAAATAAAACGCGGCAGCAGAGTAACCGGCTATATCAAACGGCTGCGCGACGACTTCCTCGTCGATGTCACCTTGCGCAAGGTCGGCAAAGCCGGTCGCGATGACGCCCGCCAGACACTGCTGAGCGCCCTGCGCCAGCAGAAGCAACTGCCCATCGGCGACAAAAGTGACCCCGCCGAGATAGACAGGGTACTTGGCATGAGTAAAAAAGCATTCAAACGGGCTGCCGGAACGCTGTACAAGGATGGGCTTGTCACCATTGGCGACAACAACATCGCCCTCAAGCAGAAGTAGCAACGCAACCACCACTTGTTGACCCGCTTCAATCCTGCTACAATCAACGCCTCTTAAATTGATATCATCCCATCCCCTCGTTTCAGGAGATTTTATATGCGCTTGTTAACCAGATCCGATTTCGACGGCATCGCCTGCGCGGCGCTGCTGAAAGAACTGGGCATTATCGATTCTATGGAATATGCCCACCCCAAAGACCTCCAGGACGGCAAGATAGCGGTAACCGAAAACGATGTCCTTGCCAATGTCCCCTATGTTCCCGGCTGCGGTTTGTGGTTTGACCACCATTCCAGCGAGCAGGAACGCACCATTCTGGAGGGAAAATACAAAGGTTGCAGTTGCCCGGCGCCAAGCGCCGCCAGGGTTATTTACGACTATTATCACGATCCATGCTTGAGTAAATTCGACGAAATGCTCGAATACGTCGACCGGGTAGATTCAGCGCAACTGAGTGAGGAGGAGATCCTCAACCCGACCGGCTGGGTACTGCTGGGCTTTATCTGCGATCCGCGCACCGGACTGGGCTACCATAAAAGCTTTACCATCAGCAATCTACAGTTGATGAAAAAACTTATGGATTCTCTGCGCACCCAGAGCATTGATGAAATAATGGCTGACAGCGATATCCAGGAACGGGTGAAGCTGTATTTTGAAAACGACGCCAAATGCAAGGAATTCCTGCGCGCCAACACCACCATCGACGGTCCCATCGCCATCACCGACGCGCGCGGCTGCAGCGCTTTACCGCCGGGCAACCGTTTCCTTATCTATTCTCTATTTCCTGAAACAAACATCTCTATCCGCCTCATTGATGGCCGTGGCAAGCAGTTTGTCGCCATTTCGGTGGGATACAGTATTATCAACCGTACTGCCACCATCGACGTCGGCTCCCTGATGCTCAAATACGGCGGTGGCGGACACAAGGCGGTAGGCACCTGTCAGGTTCCCTATGATGATGCCGACCAGGTTCTGGCAAACATCGTACAGGAAATTAAGGGCGCGTAACAAACTTTGCTCCGTGGATACATACAACAGCGGCGCTGTCACATTTTGCTGACAGCGCCGTTTTGTGCGAGTATCACCTGTCAAGCCAGATACACACCGTCACGTCCACGTTCTTTTACCGCGTACATGGCGCGATCAGCATATACCAGCAGGTTATCGACATCCTGCTGCGGCAACGGGAAAAAACACAGCCCGATACTGGCTGATATTTCAATTTTCACCCCATTTACCACCACCGGTTCTCGAATACACTCCAGCAACTGCTGCCCAAGTACCACGGCACGATTGCGATCGGGAACACTGTGCAACAGTACGATAAACTCGTCGCCACCCATACGGGCAACAGTGTCCGATGCGCGTACGCAAGCGCTCAAACGCCGCGCTGTGGCCTTCAGCACTTCATCACCAATGGCATGGCCGTGGCTATCGTTGACATCTTTAAAGCGATCAAGATCGACAAACGCCAGCAAGCCGGTACTCCCTTCACGCCGGTGGTGCAATACCGCCTGCCGCAACCGATCTTCAAACAGCATCCTGTTGGGCAAACCGGTAAGATGATCATGATAGGCTAAGTGGTGGATTTTCTGTTCCTGTACCTTGGCTTCGGTAATGTTGCGCGCTACCCGAATCAGGTGCGTCACCTCCCCGTGCCGGTTAAGCACCGGTGAGGAACACACGTCACAAAAAATCTCGTTGCCGTTGGCGACTTCGCGCCGCTCACCACGGCAAGGTTCACCTGTACTGATGGCCAGCCCTCCCAGGCAACGTCGGAAATCACTTTCACCATCTAACGAACGGCACTGAATCACTTCTCGGCATACTTTGCCTATGGTTTCTGACAAACTGAGCTTGTGGATTCTCAAAAAGGCGGGATTTACCGTTTGAATGGTACGCTCATGCGGATCCAAAACCATCACCGCATCATTGATACTGTTGAAAATAGTAGTCGAAAACTCGTAGCTTTCTATAAGCTCGCTTTCGCGCTGCTCAACCTGCTCCGACATATCACGAAAACTGGTAATCAAATTATCCAGTTCGTCGCAGCATATCAATGACGGCTCAACCCCTCTGCGCTCTTCCACCAGATGACGGTTGGCGATACTGCGCAACTGCTGCAAACGCGGATACATGGTAAAACGCAGCACCAGCAAGGTCAGCAAAGAACCACTCAATGCACTGGCGGCTATGGCACTGTAATCCACATGCGGCCCATGAATAACCAATGACGCCAAAGCCAGCACCAGAGCCAGCAGCGCCACAATCCATATGGCAAATTTGTAATGCATTTTCATGCGCAGCCTGCCGTATACAAAATATAACACCAACCAATCAGGCAATCCTCATATATACGGATATTCAAGCACGACTGCGCAATTATAGCAATAAATAATGTTATTTTTAATGTTTGCCGTCTAAGCAGTTGAATTGACTGAGATGGATAATTTCTCCGGCAAACTCCACCACCTGGCCGGAGCGTATTTTGCGCCGCTTGCGCGTTTCGACAACGCCGTCCACCAGCACCTCGCCAGCGGCGATAAGCTGCTTAGCCATGCCGCCACTGGAACACAGGCCGGTAACTTTGAGCAGATTGTCCAGAGTGATAAAGGGGTGCTGTTCCAGGTCAAATTTCATCACCGTTACATATCCTCGCCCAGAAGCAGGGTAAACAGGGGAGTCACGGCGCTGTTGGTGTAGCGGGGATGGCGGAAATTTTCGCGGCAGCATTTAACCAAACGGCTGAACTCGCGCGCCGGCAGCCGACGACCGTCGTAGCCTTTCCAGCGCCCGTGCAGGCAGCGCGCCAGTTCGCGCCCGTTTATGGCACAGCGGATAAACACCACCTCGCCACCTTCATTTTCCCAGTTGATATCCACCCGGTAGGTTTTACCCAGCCAGTTGATGGAGGTTTGCATATGTTCACGGGTCATGGCTGTCCTGTCTGAAAGGGGAGAAAAATGCCGCCTGGGAGCCTGTCGTTACGCGCCGCGCACCAGGATAAGGCCGGTCGGCAGCGCCTCGCCAAACTGCTGTTCACGGTCGACATCATCCACCGGCACAAAGCTCTCCACCGGCGCTATCAGCCGTAACGGTGCTTTAGCGCTGCGCATTTTGGCGACAATGGCACGGCGCACCTCGTCATCAACGTCGATAAAACGCTGCTCGGTACAACGCGCTGCCAGGGCAAACAGCGCCGGCAGCCCGTGCCAGCGGTTGTCACTCCAATCGAGGACGGCGGTTTTTTCAAACAACTGCTCCACCTCGCGCGGATGCACCACTACTTCAATATCGGCATACAGGGGAGTGCGGCTGAGCAACCGCCCCAGCGCCCACATGTACGGCGTGCGCTGACGGGTGCGCTCACGCATCATGGCATTGGCGAACAACCGCGCCATCTCCACCTTGTCGGCGGCGTTCAGTCGCTCCAGCGCCCCGACCAGATAGATCAACTCCGGCACCTGATCGCCGCCGCCACGCAGCAGCGGCGCAATTTTGTCGAATAGCTGTTTCTGACGGGCGGCGTTCAGACCACCGGCCACCCGCCGCCACAGCAGATACCACTGGCTCTGAATGCGTTTTTCTTTGGGAAACGCCATTCCCAGTGAAAACAGCCGCCACAACTGCTCCATGCGCGCCTCGTCCAGGTGGACACCGTAGCCGGGGCGCAGGCTGTAACCAGCCAGATACAGCCAGGCGTGCTCGTGAGCCACACTGCGGGTTTTGCGGGTCATGCCGGCAGCCAGCTCCGGCCACAGGGCACGCAGAGTGGCACTATCCCAGCTCTGGCGTTCACCCAGTTGCCGCTCCAGTTGCGGCAATAGTTGCTTAGGCGCCACTTCCGGCAGGTCGGCACTGCGTTTTTTAGCGTATACCGCCCGTATCAACGGCAGCGCCGCCGCCACCCGCGCGCAGGTGGCACCTTCAGCACCAGTAGCTGCCGCAGCGCCCTCAC
>Ga0256842_1003044_pt1 | contig 11483 bp, 10 predicted proteins | sample 4559240metaG_FD_185973 | JGI IMG/M metagenome (GOLD analysis project Ga0256842, IMG submission 185973) | Hydrothermal vent microbial communities from Guaymas Basin, Mexico - 4559-240 | ecosystem: Environmental > Aquatic > Marine > Hydrothermal vents | place: Mexico: Guaymas Basin | collected...
GAGATAATAGCCACCGTCGTCGAGAGGATAGGGAACGAGCTCAAAGCCCTGCCGAGGAGGATAGCCTACCCGGACGTCCCGGTCCCGTACAGCAGGGTGCTGGAGAGGTTCGTCCTTCCGGACAAGGAGAAGATAGTGAAGACAGTGAAGGACATGGTCGGGTGAGCGGCAGAATGGAGATAGAGGTCAGGGTACCCCGGACGACGAAGGAGGAAAAGACCGGCGTCCTGCTGAGCTGGTACAAGAACGACGGCGACCCCGTCGAGGAGGGAGAGGAAATAGCGGAGGTCATGATAGAGAAAGTCACCGTGCACGTTAAGGCCCCGGCGAGCGGGAGGCTTAAGATTCTGGTGAAGGAGAACGAGGAGGTGGCGCAGGGCCAGGTGATAGGCCTCATCGTGGCCTGACTTTCATTTTTTCAGGATCAAACTGTGCCTCCACCGCGTTCCCGCTTTAAAGCGCACATCCCTCACGGAATAGCCCAGCTCTTCTCCTTTTTCCGTTATAGCCTCGATTAGAGGCTTTTTATCGGGAAGGAAGAGTGCTACCTTTCCCTTAGGTTTTAGATATCCCAGAGCCTCCTCGATGAGCCTCACCGAGAATGCCTCGCCGTGTTTCCCACCACCGACCCCTTCCCTCTCCGTGAGAACACCCCTCGTCGGCCTCTCGTAGTACGGCGGGGCGGAGAAGATTACGTCAAAGCGCTCGCTTTCGGGAATTACCTCCTTGATTACCCCACCGTTGCTCTTGATTAGCTTAACTCCGGCGCCGTTCCTCTCGATGTTCTTCATGGCATACTCAAAGAACTCCTCATCGAGCTCCGTCGCGGTAACGTCGCAGTTGAAGAGCTTCTCAGCCATGAGGGCCATCATGGCAGTGTGACCGGTTCCAATTTCCAGAACCCTCTCTCCCCCGCGCAGGAAGGTCTTGAGGAAGAGGTATCTAGAGACAGGAGTTGTCACGAGCCCGCGCGGGTGGTACTCTATCTCCAGCCCAAAGATTGCCTTAGCTATAGCCCTGTTGTAAAGTATTCGGGCTTTTCTTTTTGAGAAGTCGAGCCTTCCACGCTCGTCAAGGTAGTTATTCAGCTCCGGAAAGAGCTTCACGGCTTCTTTTACCGGCAGTCCAAGCTTTCCGTCCTTCCAGGTTGGCATGTAATATAGTTGGCATAGAGATTTTTCAACTTTATCTTCTATGCAGTCATTTCTCCAGAGAGTACTAAAAAAGTTTAAATAATTTTTAAGATAGCTAACCGTGATGAGCAGCATGTCCAGATTCATTAAGACAATCGAGATATTGCTGTGTTTCCTTATTTTTACCCTTCCCCTCACATCCTTCAATGTTGAGATTATAGCTCAAGGTCTGTCCCAACCAAGGGTTTTCATTTGTCCACATTCGAACATAATATTCATCTCCACTTGAGAGATTGAGGCATACGATGATATATGGGTGAATCCCGATACAGAAATTGATTGGTATTATCAGTAGATCCCTCTGGGGGTGCACCTTCTCGAGCCAAGTGCTACACCTCTCCTATGCCCCAAGCTGAACGTTTCGAAAAATATGGCACGAGTCAAGGTGAGAACAAAACTCATTAGGGGAATCCCTGTAAACGGCTCCGTACTGGTTGACCAGAAATATAACATCACGTATTACATCAAGACCTCTTGGAAGAGGTCAAAAATTAAAAGCGAGATAATGAACCAGTACAAACTCTTACATTTCATTAAAATGGAACTTTTAAAGCTTTTAAGCTCGGCAAAATTGATTTTAAGTATTCCACTGTTTTTGTTACCACGAACAACACTACCACAGTTTTTGTGAATCCACATTTTTATTATTCTAACTTCGTCTTAGTCAATGCCACACATTCACATGGAAAAGGCGACAACAGCATCATTTCCTCGAAAGAATCCCTATCTTCTTTCAATGCCACGGGTTACTGTCGTCGTCACATATCTCCTTTGCAGAAACAGAAAGTAAAGAAGTGTTAATTACCTTCTCGGATCCTCAAGTCTCCCCATGAAAACTATCATTCCACTCTCCTTGTTGATTATCATGAAAATGAAGGGGTGATCCGCCTTGAATACCTTGTATTTCTGTTCTTCTCCGGGAGGGACGGCTGCTGTTAATATCACGGCTGTGGCAGCTGCGGCTTCTGTACCATTTTCAGCGACGCTTATGAAGGTTTTGTGAATCACATCGCTGATTGCCAGAGGTCTTTCAGAGATTCCAGAAAAATCGGCTTTATCAGAAAAAGCATCCTTAATACCCATTTCCTGAAGGATTTTGCCGAGATGGTATTCAGTCTCAAATTTGAATTTTGGAATTGTCACATCAACTTTCTGAGGTGTTAATGAGTTCATGACTTTTTCAATGAACTGCGGAGTGAGCTTTTCTTCAACATCATCCGCTTTCTTCGGAAGGATTACAACCATGCTGAACCTGTGATTGACATCACCCTCATAGGGCATCTCAAGAATCTGAAGGTCGTCAGTCTCAGCGTATCCAAACTGACCCTTCCTGTGCATCATGGGAACAACTATAGTTTTGCCAGAAGACAATGTGAAAGTGCCATTATGCGTATTGCTTGGATTGAATCTGAGGGACCAATTGGCCTTGAAATAGACAGCATTTGTTATGATCAATCTTGTAAGCGGAGAAAGGCCGCTAACGAGGTTCTTTATTCTTCCATTGGTTTGTTCTTTTACCCATCTGTTTATCTCTTCTTCTGCACCTCTTGGGTTTCGCTTGAAGTCTACACTCCCCACATATCCAAGATAGTATCTTTTAATGACATTCAGATAGCCCTCTTTAATCGGAAAATCTTTCTGAACCCAGAGAGCATTCGCTATTCGGAGATTAAGGGCCGTTGGATTTTCAGCCTCGAGAAGGACAGTTCTAAAGGAATCTCTGCGTAGGGAAGCATTGTCCGGAAGATGGAGCACATTTTCCATCTCTTCAGCAGTTTTTCCTCGTGCTCCCTCATATGTCATTGCCAGTGCTATAAATATGCTAAATGGTGAGAAAAATACATTTTTACCGCTGTTTTCCACCGAAAGTCTTCTATAAAGCTGGAGCGTAAAGAGATTATTAGCATCAGCAATTCCTTGCACTTCAGGAGTTCTCATGGGGCTAATGACATCATTCGAGGTGCTGGGAGCAGTGTGTGATCCTGTTTCTGAGTGTGGAGATGTTACACATCCACTGGCCAAAACAATGATGGAGAGTAGAATAACAACAGCTTTCACATTCATCCATTCCACCGTGAATTATTATACACGATGATATAAATGTTCTCCCATAACTTCAAAATGGTTTGAAGTAAAAAGATCAAAGGAGAGCCAAAGCGGCCATGACTTTTGCGTCCTCGACCAGGTTCTTTATCCAAGCATACTCGTTGGGTTGATGGGCGGTCTCATCAAGCGTCGCCCATACCACAGCTGGAATTCCAAGCTTTCTAAAGTAAGCCGCAAAAGTTCCACCACCTATTCCACCCACCTTCGCCTCCTTTCCGCGGAGCTTCTTCAGCGCCTCCTGAAGGAGTTTAACTATCTCACTGTTCGGGTCGGTTGGTTCTGGAGCGTCCATGCGCTGGAGAACCTCGAACTCCACCTCTGGAAGATTTTCCTGTCTGTACTTCTCCTTAACCTCCTCGGCTAGCCTCTCGGCGTCTTTCAGAATTTCGTCTATCCTGTATTTTGGCAGAATCCTGCAGTCGAAAACCACCTCGTGCTCACCCGGAGCAATGTTTGGACTATCAGCCGGATTCCTAACCATCGTCGGCTCGAAAGTACTAACCGGCGGCTCAAACAATTCATCTCTTTCAGAATACTTCTCGTGAAGGAGTTTATCCAAGTGGTAGGCGAAGTCGAGGGCAACCCTATGAGCGTTCAAACCCTTATCGGGCATGCTAGCATGAACCTGCTTACCCTTAACCTTAACCTTGAGCCAAAGAATACTCTTCTCCGCCACTTCAATGAATGAGCCATCAGAATTCCCACCGTCCGGGACGAGAACTAAGTCGTCCTTTCTGAAGAGTTCAGGATGCTCCCTCATGAGCCATTCAACACCATACTTGCTGCCTGTTTCTTCATCACTGACGAAGGCCAAAATAACAGTCCTCTTCGGCCTTATCCCAAGGTTCATCAAGGCCTTAACTGCATACAGTGAGGAGACCAAACTCTGACCATTATCCTCGCTCCCCCTACCATAAACTTTACCATCCCTGATGAGGGGCTTGAAGGGTTCTGTAACCGTCCAACCCTCGCCGGGTGGGACAACGTCTAAGTGCGTTAAAATCCACAATCTTGGTGAATCCTCGCCCTTTTCACCGTAATAATAGGCGAGGATGCTTGGCCTAACCCCATTCTTAGCCCTCTCATCCGGGGCCTCATAAACCTCAACCTTATCAAAAGCCCAATCCCTTATGATTTCAAGCAACTTTTGCGCTTTCTCGTACTCACCCTCATACCCGTAGTCAGGGCTTATCGCCGGAATCCTAATAAGCTCCACCAAAGTTTTAACCATCTCATCCCCAAGCCTTTCAACTTCCCGAGAAACTCTTTCAATCTCCACCATGATTATCACCACTCTAATTTACACAGGTTGTTTTAAACGGTTTCTGGTACAAAATTTGGGATAAAGAAAGAAATCACTCAAATTCCTTCCAAGTGTGTAGAGCCAGAGGATGATTCCAGCGAGGAGCTGGTGCTTTGTTTGTAACTACAAGCGCAGCGAAGAATATTCCCATTATAGCCTCTCCAGCATCAGTGGGCTTCTCTCCAGCTTTAGTTCCTCTGGCTCTGCTGACAAAGTACCTCGTGAGTCCATCGATGAATATTGGAACGCCGAGGCTGAGTGGGAGGTATATTCTAACCGCAACCAGCATACTGGAGTTCTGAACTTTGAGCCATTCCTGGCGAGTATCTCGTTGAGGATTATGAATATTATCGCTATCAAAGCATCTATATAGACGAGGGTTTCCTTGAAATGCCTGTGGGGCTGCAAGGGCATTTCCTTTGCCGTCGGAGTTCCTGCTATGCCGTAAGCCTTAATCAACAGGTTCAGGACGGGGCCATGAGGAGTGCGACAAAGAATGCCTGTTGCCAGAGCCTGCATCGTGTCCCCTGCAATTCATGGGATGTTGAAAAAATTCGGAAGGCCAAATATCTTATATACTCAACCAGCCTAGTTTTACTGTCTGAAAAAGAAAATGGAGGTGTACTGGTGATAGAGATAACATTCTTAGGCAGTGGGGGCGGTAGGTTTATTACCATCACACAATTCCGTTCGACTGGGGGTTTCTTTATCAGAGCCAGCCGAAACATATATGTCGACCCAGGACCAGGTGCGCTGGTGCGTTCATGGCGCTATAAGCTTGATCCAAGAAGGCTTGACGTCATATTCGTTTCCCACAGGCATGTCGACCATTGCAACGATGCAGAGATAATGATAGAAGCCATGACTGGTGGAGCTCTCAAAAAAAGAGGGGTTCTCATAGCCTCAAAGAGCGTCGTTTATGGAGATGACAGCTACAATCCCGCTGTCTCCAGATACCACCTTGATTCGCTTGAAGAGGTTCACACACCGGAACCGGGAAACAGGTTATCCCTCGGCGAGGAGGAGCTCACAATAACACCTTCAATGCATTCCGATCCTACAACCATAGGTTTTCGAATGGGGACGAAATTTGGGGACATATCCTACATACCAGACACACAATATTTCGATGAGCTGAAAAAATGGCACGAAGGCTCAAGGCTTATGATCATAGCAATAACCCGGCCAAGGGACATGAGAATACCATACCATCTGTGCACTGAGGATGTTGTTTATATGCTGAAAACCATGGGACAGAAGCCAGAGGCAATCGTCATGAACCACATAGGCATGAAAATGCACTTCGCCAATCCCTACAAGGAGGCAAGGTTCATAGAAAACGTGACCGGAGTAAAAACCTTCGTTGCAAAGGAAGGATTCAAGGTCATGCTGGATAAAAAGGAGATAGCAGTGAAAACACTCAGGCCTGCTCGTTTTGTTTGAGCCTCTCAACGGCTTTGCTGACAACTCTGTAGGCAAGTTTGAAAAGCTGCTCTTTTCTTTTTTCTGTAACCCCCTCAACAACCACTCTTATCTTCGGCTCGGTTCCGCTCGGCCTTACCAGAACCCATGAGCCATCACTGAGGTTAAACCTGAAGCCAGAGATTGTGAGAACCTCCTTTATCTCGTCCATAAGGGCCTTCTGAAGCTCGTGCTGTGCTATATCAAGAACTGCTTTCTTGTATTCCTCCGGACATTTTACGTTCTCCTTGATAAGATAGTAAGTTGGAATCCCCTTAACCAGCTCGGAGAGGGGTTTTCCGTTCTCATCTATGAGCTTTATCAGCAAACCCATCGTAACAAAGCTATCTATCCAGAGTCCAAATTTCGGATGGATGAGCTTCCAGGGCTCTGCAGCGAAGATTGCATTGTACCTCTTTATGCCATCATGGGGTTGGCCGAGGGGAACGCGGTAGACCTTACCCCCTCCCTCCTCAACAACCTTATCTATCCTTGAACCTGTGTTTATTGAGGTAACAACCGTTCCCCCACCGTGTTCCTCCACATAGAGCTTTGCAAAGAGAGCTATAAGTGTATCTTCATCAACATAGTTGCCCTTTTCATCGAAGACAGCAATTCTGTCAGCATCACCATCCTGTGCTATGGCAAGGTCTACACCGAGCTCCCTCACAAGCTTTCCTAGATAAGCTATATTTTCATATCTCGGCTCCGGTTTTCTCCCAGGGAAATATCCGTCAAGATGAGCATTGATGGTTATCACCTTTGCCCCCATTTCCCTAAGGAGATAAGGTGCAACCACCGAGCCGGCCCCGTTTGCCTCATCCAGAAGAACTTTCAGACTGGTCTCATGATTTACAAAATCGAGAACCGCTCCGATGTATTCATCAATGATATCCCTTCTCCTAACCTTCTTTATCTCATCCCATGCAGCTCTTTTGTATTCTCCCGAGAAAATTATCCTCTCAAGCTCCTCCTCCTGCTCAAGATAGAACTCTATTCCCTCTTCATTGAAGACCTTGATACCATTATCAGTGGGTGGATTGTGGGAGGCCGTTATCATAATCCCCGCATCACCGAACTGTTTTGTACCCCATGCTAAAGCGGGTGTGGGGATCAGCCCAAGGCTTATCACTTCAATTCCCGTACTCAGCAGGCCCGATATGATAGCGTTCTCAAGCATTATACTCGAAGTCCTTGCATCTCTTGCAACGGTCACCTTTCCATCTCGGATATAGGTTCCAAGAGATTTTCCAACCTTTAGAGCCAAATCCACGGTAACTTTCTCATTTATCGGTCCTCTAATTCCAGCTGTTCCAAAAAGCTTCATACAAATCACCTCACCGCGATAAAAACACCAGCAGCATCATTATCATCGCTCACCTTTTCTTTAATGGATGTTTAAATTTTTCCGTTGTGTAAATTGCTAACCCCTTATAGTTCTCAAGCTTCAACCCCCGGGGCATTTCATCGAGAGAAAATGGGAGAATATATGCAGGAACTTTGAGCTTTGCTGCAAGCTCCAAAATAGCTTTTACAATCTCTGGCGTAGGTCTTACCGAGTACACAGCCCCAACACCTTCATAAAGCATCAGATTCGGGTTAAAAACGTCATCTACGTAAGCTTTGAGGCCAAGCTCCCGGGCTTTTTCAACGGCATTCTTATTCCAGTCCACTACAAAAACATCCAAACCGAGCTCTTTCACTTTTAATGCCACCTTAAAGTTGAATCCCACCCCTATTTCAGCAACCCTTCCATTTGTTCTCTCCTTAATGTAGAAGGCAAAATCTTCGATAGGCATGGGAAGAAATAGACGGGGAGATTTAAAATTTTTTGGTTATGTCCCCTCTTCACCTAGACAGGCTTTCTGAAGTTCGCAGTGTAATTCCTTTTTCCGCCATAACTTTCGACGAATTCAAATCCCTGCTTTTCAGCCAAAGATCGGACAGTAAGAAGTCGGGGTCTCCTGGTTGTTCGGTAATGGAGAGAAGACCCAATGGGCAGAGAACTTTATAGATACTCTGGAGACACGCTTCCGGATCTGAAACTTCACCTAAAACTGCTACAAGAAAGACAACATCGAACTCATTCTCACCAAACGGAAGATCAACAGCATCTCCTTGGGTGAATCCAACATTATGCAATCTCGCTTTTTCAATCTTACAACGCGCTTTTTCAAGCATTTCTTTTTGTATATCAGGCAATTCTAAGTGTCCATTGGAAATGCGTCGTGCAACTTCAACGCTAAAGTAACCGGGACCTATCTCGAGTACCTTGAAATTTTTCTTTGAGATGAAGGCGATCAGCCAGTCTCTGAGGCGAAAGGATGAGCCTTCTAAAAGGAGAGTCCAAGATAAATGAGAGTTGATATGGGCAAACTCCTCTGCCAAAGAAACGCTCCAAGATTCCTTTCTCTGTTCGGCAACCTCTTCTATTCCGGGTCAAAGTTTTCGGTCCAAAAATGAGTGTTACCCCTATCGATAAGATAATGGTCAAAATCAAACTATATAGCCTGCCCTGCTCTGTCAATGGAATGAGGTTCCCGCTGAAATTACACATGAAGTGGAAGAGGATTGCTGACAGAGTGCTGCGGTTGGTGTTGTTGTAAATCCATGTGAATAGAATTGAAAGAAAGATTGGGCTGAAAATAAACGTCCAGAAATCCAATGTGCCAAATTTTAACACATCGTGCTGCCATTGTCCCTTCATGAAGAAGAGGGGAAGGTGCCACAGTGCCCATACCGTACCCAATATAAGGCTTGAAACAAGGGCATTATATCTCGCCTGCAGACCATCCAGAGCATAACCACGCCAGCCAAGCTCTTCCGGTAATGGTCCATAGAGCAGGATAAAAACGGCAAAAGGAAGAATTTTCCAGGGCTCGGACAGCAGATTTCTGGCTGTTTCAAACTCTGGCCACGGGGAGCCGGTAAGAACGCTTAACAGAAGGGCAAGAGTGTTCAGCACAGGAAATGTGAGCAAAATCATCAAAAACCATCTTTTACCAATCCGCCTGATGTCAAATACACGCTGCCAGTAATCTCGCCATTCATGAGTGTGAGAAATTAGGATGATTTCCGCAATTGCAGGGCCGAACAATCCAAGGGCACCGAAAATTATTGCCGGGAATGCAAAAACATTCCAGCCTAATAATATAACCCACATCCAGAAAAACCATGAAATGCCAAGGGCTAAAGCAAAAAATCGCCATGGGTCTGCAGATTTTGAAGTTTTTATCATGTCTCCTGCCTCTTTGTTTTTGTACTACCGTTTCTTTAGATTGTATATCAATGAGAACACAGTTTTATCCCAGTATTTCGGAAATCCATACATTTAAGACATCCTAGATAGGAAGGAGAGGTTTTATAAATGTTATCCCAGCCATCTTCAACGGTGGAATCGCCTAACAGCATAGAAAACTGATCGCTGCCCAGTAAATCCATCCAGTATCTATAGTCGTTTCCTGTAATAATTCCAATATGATCCCCCAATGCACAGGGTATTCAAAAAACAACATAATGTAAAATATTTTTGCTTACATTCTATGCATGCTCATGCGGTACCCTTCAATCTGATTTTACAATAACTTCAAAAGCCATCTGAGCTTTTGACAGAAGTCAAAATTCGAATGTGAACTGGGAAACGCCTACTTCACAAATGCTTCCCTCACAACTCACATGCTCTATGAGTTTAGGCATTATTGGCGTTATGCTAATAAGTTTCAGTTGAACATACAGCAGAAGTTATTCAACAAATAACAAATTTAAAAAACAATAAAATAAAAAACTCAGAAGACTGCCTTTTCGGTTTTCTTGTCGAAGACATGAACCTTCTTCATGTCGAAGACAACATCCACCTCCTGTCCCTCTCTGACCTTGGACTCCGAGTGGAAGGAGCCAAGGAAGGTTATTCCTCCAACGCGAAGGTGGACTATCTTTTCGCTTCCGAGGTTTTCGACGATTTCAACCTTAGCTCTCACCATATTCTCCCCGGGAACCTTAACCTGAGCAAACATAGCATCATAAATATCCTCAGGCCTAATGCCAAAAACAACCTCTTTACCTAGGTATCCAAACTCCTTAAGAGCCTCAACCTGATCCTCCAAAAACCTGAGCCTGAACTCTCCAAAGTCTGCCCACACCCCTACATCGTCCTCCACTATGCTTGCCCCAATAAAATTCATTGGCGGCGAGCCAATGAAACCACCCACAAAAATATTGGCCGGCCTGTCGTAGACCTCATCAGGAGTACCAACCTGCTGCAAAACCCCCTGATTAATCACCGCCACTCTGTCGCCCATTGTCATTGCCTCGACCTGATCATGCGTTACGTATATGGTTGTCACACCCAACTGCCTCTGGAGTTTTTTGAGTTCGGCGCGCATTTTGACCCTGAGTTTTGCGTCCAGGTTGCTCAGCGGCTCGTCCATCAGGAAGACTTTGGGTTTCCTCACGATTGCCCTGCCTAGGGCGACACGCTGCCTCTGACCACCGCTTAATTCCCTAGGCTTTCTGTTGAGTAATTCGGTCAAACCGAGCATTTCCGCAACTTCTCTTACTCTTTGATCAACCTCCTGCTTTGGCACTTTTCTTAATTTTAGAGGGAAGGCAATATTATCATAAACCGTCATGTGCGGGTACAAAGCATAACTCTGAAAAACCATGGCTATATCCCTGTCCTTCGGCGGGACAAAAACACCAGACTCAGGATCAGCCACAAGCTTATCCCCAATAAAAATCCTGCCTTCAGAAGGCTCCTCCAACCCTGAAATCATTCTAAGAGTCGTCGTCTTACCACAACCAGACGGCCCAAGCAAAACCATAAACTCCCCATCTTTTATGTGGAGGTTCATGTCTCTAACCGCAGTAACCTCACCGAACCGCTTCCACACATTTACAAGCCTAACACCAGCCATAACAACCACCTCCCTAAAAATTTTGAAAAGAGTCACCTCCTTCTGAGGAGGAGAGGCATCAGAGCGAGTCCTATTAGTGCTGCCGGACCACAGATTCCCCTGCCAGCGCTTGTTGAGGTCGGTGACGCACTGCTGCTCGATGATGAAGATGGCGAGGTTGTAGTTGATGCCGTTGAAGTTGTACTCGTCTGTGTTTGAGTCTGTGTTGGCGATGGTTGTTCTGCTCCCTTAATTAGGGGTATCATTCTGACTGTTGCCAGTTTTCCAGCTTTAGCATCATAACTCTTTAATTGCTCCTCTTGGGTTGGCTTAAAGCCCTGTGGAGCGAGGAGATCCATGACTCTCGGGGCTACGCCAGCTATAACTGCTTGAGTGTCAGCTCCTCCACATTTCCACTGCTCAGCTTTAACAGCCACAGGCCTCCACTTATCAGGCCCATAACCATCCTGACTGCCAACAAGTACATCTCCCCACAGTCCATAGTCATCGCTTATTTTGATGTATTTC
>Ga0256842_1003045_pt1 | contig 11482 bp, 5 predicted proteins | sample 4559240metaG_FD_185973 | JGI IMG/M metagenome (GOLD analysis project Ga0256842, IMG submission 185973) | Hydrothermal vent microbial communities from Guaymas Basin, Mexico - 4559-240 | ecosystem: Environmental > Aquatic > Marine > Hydrothermal vents | place: Mexico: Guaymas Basin | collected...
TATTTCTTGATTAATAATAATACGTATTTCATTTGCATTATTTTCATTTAAAGGATCAATTTCAATATTCTCTGAAGCATTTAAAATTTCAACAAATTTTTCTTTATTTAATGAAATTTCCATTGTTACTTTTCCATTTTCGTCTTCAGTAATAATAACATCGTCTTCTGGTTCAGCTTTTGGAGCAGCTAGTGGTACATTTGATGGTGGAATATAAGTTCCACCGCCACCGCCTCCAGAACTGCCACCACCTGATGGTGGATCACTAGGTGGTGCACTTTCTCTAGTAACAACGATTGTATATGTTCCAATAAATCCGTTTTCTGCTGTAACAACTATATTTACTGTATTAGTTCCATAACTTAAATTTATTAGTTTAGAACCGTTTTGAGTAACAAAATCTTCTCCATTAATATTTAAGGTTGCTTTAGGATTATTAACTTTTGCATTAACAGTTGTATTTGAAACTGTATTACCAACTGTTAAAGAATAGCTGTGATTATCATTAGTAAAATTGATATTATAGCCTGTTACACTTAATGATTCTAAAGTGTTATCTGTTGATTGACCAATTCTATTAACAGTAATTATATATTTCTTAAATTCATTTTCATTATTAACTTTTACATATATTTTATTTTCTTCAACATCAAGCAAAATTATTTGAGTTGAATTAGCTATATAGTTTCCATCATTAACTTTCATCAATACTTCATCTGATTCTTTTGATTTAGTAGCAATAATTTCTAAAGAATTAGTAGCGTAAGGAACATCTGGAACACTGTAATCTAAAATAGTTTTATTAAATTCTGGTGATATTGTATAGTTGCTTACCTCCAAATTTTTCAAATGGATTGGTTCTGATCTAGTAACTGAAATTGAATATTCTACTGTAAGATCTCCATTTTCAACTTTGATATATACAATATTATCTCCAACAATCAGTGGAATAGTCTGAGTTGCATCAGGAACATACTCCGCACTATTCACTTTCATTGAAACTATATCAGTTTCAGTTGTTTTAGTTGCTGAAACATCTATTACATTTGTTTCATAGCTAACTTCTGCTAGTTCGTAATTTACAGTATATTTGTTAAATACAGGGGATAGCATATGATTTTGTACAACTAAATCATTTAAATATAGTTCATTTAATCTAATAACTGAAATTTCATAAATTTTATAGTCTAACTCATCATTAAAACGATGAACTTTAATAAAAATTGTATTTTCTCCAACATCAAGTAAAACGGTTTGTGTATCGGTAGTAACATAATTCCCATCGTTTATTTTAATTAAAATTACATCATCATTTTCAGCTTTTGTTGCTACGATATCTAAATCACTTATGTCATAAGTAACATTAGGAACACTGTAATTAACATGGCTTTTATTGAATATTGGTGATAAAGTATGATTTGTTACAATTAAATTGTTCAGATGAATCCCTTCCACTAATCTAGTAACTAAAATTGAATATTCTTTAGTTTCTGGTCCATTTTCTACTTTCACATTTATAACATTATCACCAACGTTTAGTGCAATTATTTGTGTTTCATTTATTTTATATTCTCCATCATTAACTTTCATTGAAATAATATCAGTTTCATTTACTTTTGTTGCTGAAACCTCAATTTCATAACTTTCATAGCTTACATCAGAAATATTGTAAATAAGCCTATCTTTCTCAAATTCTTCTAATATAATATGATCAGTAACAGTTAAATTATTTAAGTATGTATCTTCATTTCTAACAACTGAAATTGTGTAAATTCTATAATCTAATTCATCATTTTCTGGATAAACTTTTATATAAATAATATTTTCTCCAACTTCAAGTGGAACTGTTTGCGAAATATCAACAAACTGTCCATCATTAATTTTTGCTAATACTACATCAGTATCATTTACTTTCACTGCAGTAATTTCTAAAAGATCAGTATTATATGTAACATCAGAAATACTGTACGTTAGCGTATCTTTAGCAAATATAGGTGCTAAATCATGATCAGTTATAATTAAATTTTCTAAATAAGAACTGCTTACTTTTTTAGTAATATTAAATTGATATAATTGATTTATTGAACTACCATAATTTGTTTCTACACTAATTTCTACTATTGTATTTTCTGTGTCTATTAATTTTGTTAATAAAACATTCGGAATTGCATCTTCATTATTTAATACACTTGAATTACTCATTACAGTACTACCATCAAAAACAATTTTCACTGTAGATTCAGGAACTTCTAAATTATATGAGTAATCAAGTTGATCAAAGTTGTATCCACTAATTGATAATTCATTATTTAACGAATCATATGCTTTAATATCTAATGTTTTCAATCCATCAAAACCAAAAGCATTTTTAATGTTTATTAAACCATTACCAAATATTTCATCATCATTTACTCCACTATAAGTTGGTATAATAATATCAGTATCAATTGCAGTATTATTTATTATCTCTCTAATCTGAACATTATCAAGAGAACTATATTTTGCTTTTAATATTGCTGCTAATCCTGCAACATGTGGAGATGACATTGAAGTGCCACTTAAACTATAAATACTTCCATCTGAAATAAAACTATATATTCTAGAACCTGGAGCAACTACATCAAGATTAACATCTTGCAAATTCCCATCAATTTCTTGTTCTCCACTACATTCAGAAAAATCCGATATATAGATTTCAGCATTTAAATATTGAACAGATCCGACTGAAATAACTTCAGTAAAAGCTGCTGGATATCCCATAGTAGACATAGATCTAGTGGATCCACCATATTCATCTGCATCCTCTCCATCAGTCCAATGATTACTTCCATTTCCAGAAGATGATATAATAGTAACACCTTCGTCATATGCATATACTACAGCATCTCTTACAATAGCAGATTCAACGTTAGAACCTAAACTCATATTAATAATATCTGCGTTGTTATCTGCTGCATGCCTAATTGCTAATGCAACATCTTCATTTGTTCCACTTCCTCCAGCATCGAGAACTTTTAAAGGCATTATTTTCACATTACCTGCTATTCCAACAATTCCTTCGCTATTGTTTGCAATTGCACCAATCACACCTGAAACATGACTTCCGTGGCCATGATCGTCATTAGGAGTATTATCACCATTAGCAAAATCATAAGCATTTACTGTATCAATATTAAAATCAGGGTTATCCATATCAATACCTGTATCAATTACTGCTACTGTTACTTGTGAGAAATCAATTGATTCGAAATCTTCCCATAAATCATTCATTCCAATAATATCAAATCTCCATGGATCATTAGGATTAATATCATTTGGTAATGTATTATCTGCTGTAAATATTATTATTGGTTCAGAAAGTTCAATTTCATCATTTTCATTTGCTATTTTTATTGCTTCTTTGATTTCTACTTCATTATTTTCAATACTTAAATCTAAGGACATGGATTTCATTTTCGGCTCAACAAAATCAGAAATTAATCGTTTTTTGATTTTTCCGTTTTTATATTTTACTAATATATAATTTTTTTGAATTTCCTCTAAGCTCATACTCTCACTATTATTCTTTGCAAAAGTTATAGATGAAAATATAAGTAAAAATAATAATGTTATTAAAAGAAAGTATTTTTTCATAATCTTATCCTTTCTGTATTTAATTTAAAACAAACAATTTACCATCTTTATTATATGATATCTATAATTTTTTACATGTGCCAAAAGTAATGTTATTAAAGAAAACATGAAAAAAACTAGCTTATAAACAAATTATTTATAAACTAGTTTTAAATTGATTATATTTCTAATCGTTCTATATTGTAGAGAATTGTGAATTATATAGCTTTGAATAAAAACCATTTAATTCAAGAAGTTCTTTATGATTTCCTGATTCAACAATATCTCCTTCATCCATTACCAAAATCATATCTGCATTCTTAATTGTAGAAAGTCTATGTGCTATTATAAAACTCGTTTTATTCTTCATTAATCTATCCATTGCTACTTGAATTTGAATCTCTGTTCTTGTATCCACAGAGCTTGTCGCTTCATCAAGAATTAGAATTTTTGGATTTGAAAGCATTGTTCTTGCAATAGTGATTAATTGTTTTTGACCTTCAGAAATATTATCTGTATCTTCATTAATCAACATATTATAACCATCAGGTAACATTTTAACAAAAGTATCTACATGAGAAAGTTTTGCAACTTCAATAACTTCATCATCTGTTGCATTCATTCTTCCATATCTAATATTTTCTAATATTGAGTCAGAATAAAGCCAAGTGTCTTGCAATACCATTCCAATTTGTTCTCTTAAATATGACTTTTTAAGATTTTTAATATTTATACCGTCAATAATTAAATCTCCTGAATTAATATCATAATATTTCATTAAAAGCTTCACAATTGTTGTTTTACCAGCACCAGTTGGACCAACAATTGCAATTTTTTGACCAGATTTAATATTTGCTGAAAATTTATTTATTATTATTTTATCTTCTGTATAACCGAAACTAATATTATTAAAAGTTACATTTCCAACTTCTTCACTTTTTATAATTTTATTTTTATTATTCTCGTCATTTATAAGTTCTTCTTCATCCAAAAATTCGAATACTCTTTCTGCTGCTGCAACAGTTTGTTGCAAAACATTCGAGATATTTGCAATTTGTGCCATAGGATGCGTAAAACTTTTAACATATTGTATAAATGCTTGAATATCACCAACAAATAATTTTCCTTTTGCAACTAGACCCGCTCCAATAACAGCTACTGCTACATAACCCACATTCCCAATAATGTGAATAATTGGCATCATTAAACTTGATAGAAATTGTGATTTCCATGCAGTATCAAAAAGTTCATTATTTAATTTATCAAATTTTTCTGTTTCTTTTTCTTCCCCATTAAAAGCTTTTACAATTAAATGCAAACTAAATATTTCTTCAATATGATCGTTTAAATGTCCAAGATAATCCTGTTGCTTTTTAAATATTTTTTGACTTCTCTTAACTATTTGCATAACAAATAGCATAGATAACGGTAAAATTAAAATTGTTACAACAGCAAGTAACGGACTAATATAAAACATCATTATAGTAACACCTATAATTGTTGAAAAGGAAATAATAATTTGAGACATACTATGACTTAAGGTTCTATTAATAGCATCAACATCATTTGTCAATCTTGATAATATTTCACCTTGATTTGTATTATCAAAATATTTAAGTGGCAATTTATTAATTTTTTCTGATATTTTTTTTCTCATATCATAACTTACTTTCATTGAAATACCAACCATAATATACCTTTGAATATAATTGAAAAAAGTACTTATAATATATATTCCAATTAATGCAATTACTACTTTTTGAATATATAAAAAATCAATCGAAATTTTATTTCCGGAAATTGAATCAACTACAGATTTAAAAATTGTTGTAGTAATATTCCCTAATAGTTTTGGTCCAGCAATACTAAAAAGAGAACTTAAAACAGATAAAATTGCTACAAAAATAATTGGATATTTATATTCATTTAAATAAAATAGAAGCCTTTTAAATGTACCTTTGAAATTTTTAGCTTTTTTACCATTAAGTTGCATCATTCTATGCCTTTTCCCCATCGGACCACTAAATGAACTTTTATCTTTTATTTTACTCATTAAAATTCCCCCTTTGAAAGTTGAGAATTTGCTATTTCTTTATAAATTTCACAATTAGAGATTAAATAATCATGTTTTCCGCAACCAACAATTTTACCATTATCCATCACTAAAATTTGATCTGCATTTTTTACAGTAGATATTCTTTGAGCAATTATTATAACGGTTTTGTTTATAGTTATTTTTTTTAAATCATTTCTAAGCATTGAATCAGTTTTATAATCCAATTGCGAAAAAGAATCATCAAAAATAAAAATGTCTGAATCTTTAACAAGTGCTCTTGCAATAGAAACTCTTTGTTTTTGACCACCAGAAATATTTTTACCCATTTGAGAAATATGTCTTTTCATTCCATCATTTTCATCATTAATAAAATTAGTAGCTTGTGCAATTTTTATTGAATTATTAACCAAATTATCATTTGCATATGAATTTCCATATTTTAGATTACTTTCAACAGTTCCACTAAACAGCATAGATTTTTGAGGAATATAACTTATTAACTCTCTTAATTTTTTTTGGCTAACCTCGTTTATTAATTGATTTTTCACTTTAATTCTTCCTTTATCCGGATCGTAGAATCGCATTATCAAATTAATTAGCGTGGTTTTTCCTGAACCAGTTGAACCAATTATTGCAGTTGTTTCACCCTCTTTTATTTTAAAGTTAATATTTTTTAGCATATATTCTATTGCGCCGTCATATTTAAAATAAACATTCTCAAATTCAATATCAGATTTCATATTACTATCAAATTCTTTTGGTATCTTAGGATCTTTTATTGAAATCTTTGTAGTAAGCACTTCATAAATTCTTAAAGCTGAAACTGAAGCTCGTGGGATCATCATTAGCATCATTGAAAGCATTAAAAATGCCGACATAATTTGTATTGCATATTGCATAAAAGCCATCATATCTCCAACTTTCATAGCTGAATTTGCAATGTTCTTTGCTCCGACCCATATAATTAATAAAGAAGTTAAATTCATTATAAGCATCATAATAGGAAAAAGAAACGCCATTGTTCGGTTTACAAATAAATTAAGTTTTGTTAAATTTTTATTTGTTTTATCAAATCTTTTTTCTTCAAATATTTGATTATTAAATCCACGAATTACAAGCATTCCACTTAATTGCTCTCTTGTAATTAAGTTGATTTTATCAAGAACTTTTTGAATTAACTTAAATTTTGGCATAACTATTGAAAATGTAATCATAATGAATCCAAAAAGTATTATTATACCTAAAGCTATAATCCATGACATTGATACACTTTTATCCAAAGCTTTTATTACACCACCAATACCCATTAACGGTGCATATAAAAGCATTCTTAAAATCATTATTAAAGTAGTTTGTATCTGCGAAATATCATTAGTGCATCTAGTAATTAACGTTGAACTTGAATATTTATCATATTCATTATTTGTAAACGATAGAACTTTAGTAAATATATCTTTTCTTAAATTTTTAGAAGCTCCAGCTGCAATTTTAGATGAAAAAAAGCCAACCAAAATTGAACTAGCTGCTCCTATTATTGTTACTAATATCATTATAAGCCCAGTTTTTTTAATATAAGAAATTTGTATCTTATATATATTAACCCCTAGTTTTTTATAATATGAATTAATCGCATTAAAATTAATTTGTTCAAATTTCTTTTTATCATTAATATTAAATTCTTTATTAGTTACTGTTTTAATAAATTTAGGTGCAATTATTTGATATAATATTTCTCTATTTTCATTTGAAATTTCATTAATCATATAAATATTATCAGTATTTTTAATACCATATTTATCAATTTCATCTGTACTATCAGAATCATCAAAATAATCATAGGATTTCGATATTATCTCTTTTTCGCTATCATTTGAAATATTTAATATTTTATCCATATCTTCAACATTTAAAAATTTTGGTATATTTTCTTCAATCCCTTCATTTTGAATTCCGACATTTACAATATTAGAAAGATAACCGGGTAGGGCTAAATCCATTTGTGCTTGAACAAATATAAGAAAAAATGTTAGCAATAACAGAGATATGAACGGTTTTAGATATCCTCTTAGTTTAATCACATTAACACATCCTTTAATTACTAACTAATTTTAACAATTTCTCCAAACTTTTTTCACTAATATATCTTTCTGGAACACCTAATTGCCGTGTATTTACAAAATCTCCATGATAATCAGAACCTGACATGATTAACATATTATATTTTTTACAATAATCTTTATAATAATTTGCGTCTGAAATATCTTTATAATACGGACTATAACATTCTATTCCATCTATACCCAATTTTCTAAAATAATCAAGAAAATCTTCATTTAATAATTCGCCTTTAAAATATGCAGGGGGATGAGCAAGAACAACAATTAATCCTATTTCTTTTAATTCTTCTATAATTTCTTTTGGATTTCTAAATAATATTTTAATTCCTGATTCATCAATTAACTTAAAAATATCAGGAAGAGAAGATATTATTCCTCTATCTTTTAGAAAATTTTCTGCTTTCCAACCTCCATTTTTCGGATTTCTTATGTAAGAAACATATTCGTTAAATGAAAAGTTGAATTTTTGAGCAACAAAATACATAAAATCGTCTTCAAATTTATTTCTGATTAAAGAATTCTTATTTAATATATTCATTAATTTTATATTTTCTTCACTTATAGAATTTCCATAAGTTAAAAGATGAATTTCTTTTCCTTTATATGTAACTGATATCTCAACACCAGGAATAAAAGTTAACTCTTCATTATCTACAAGTTTTTTCATTTTATCTACATTTCCTATAGTATCATGATCTGTAATAGAAAAAATTTTAATTCCTAATTCTTTAATTTCATTTAATAATTCATTTGGATATAAAGTTCCATCTGAAGCTGTTGTATGTATATGAGTATCTATCCTATAATTCATTTATACTCTACCTTCCATAATCATTCTTTTTACAATATAGTACTATTTTAACACAATCTGGTAATACAATAAAACAATAAAATTATTGATATTCATTCTCATTTGTTGTATAGTAACTTAAGTATATAAACGGAGGTATAAATGGAAAATTCAAAAAAACAATTAAATAAATATTCATACTATTATTTTATATGGCATGGTGTTTTTTTAGCTTTAACAATGTCAATGATAGATTTTAATACAGTTTTTCCCGCTTTGGTTGATACATTAACAAAGCGAAAAGTTATATTTGGTATACTATATTCAATATTATTAGGTGCCCCATATCTTTTCAACATTGTTTTTAGTCATTATTTAAAACATCAAAAATATAAAAAGAAATATCTTTTATTAGGTATTTACCTAAGAGCTATTTCATTTTTAGGTATGTCAATTTCAGTTTATTTTTGGGGACAACAATCTCCAAACACTGTAATAATAAGCTTGTTTTTCTTAATTTTTATATTCTCAATCAGCGGTGGGTTTGCAGGAATTTCATATGCAGATATAATGGGAAAATTATTTACAAGTAAAGAAAGAGGAAAGCTATATGCTACAAAGCAATTTTTAAGTAGTCTTGCAGCTTTTGGAGGAGGAATGCTTGTATCAAAAATATTTTCTCCTGGAAAACTTGCATATCCATATAATTATGTAATTGTACTTTTTATAGGATTTATAGGGCTTTCAATTGCATCAATTGGTTTTTTATTTATTAAAGAAATTCCTTCAGAAATTCATGAAAATAAAGATGATAATTTTATTGATTTTCTAAAAAGCGTACCTAGTATTTTAAAAAATGATAAGAAATTTTTAAAATTTATTATTGTTGAAAATCTTGCAAGTTTTAGCTTAATGATTTTGCCTTTTTATATGATATTTGCAAAAGATATTTTTTCTATAGATAATAGTTATATTGGCAAATACTTGCTATTCCAAATAACTGGTACGATATTTTCAAATATTTTATGGGGTATGATTTCAACAAAATTCGGATCAAAATCTGTAGTAAGAATTTGTATTTTAGGAGGAGCAACAATTCCTTTAATTGCAATAGTATTATCAAAATTTGGACCAAATGTTTTTTCTATTGTATTTCTTTTAGTTGGTTTTATCATTAGCGGTAGAAGAGTTGGATTTGAAACATATTTATTAGATATTTCACCTAGTAATAATACGACTGTATATTTTGGAATAAGAGGTTCATTAAATTTAATGGTTGTAATTTTACCAATTATGGGCGGACTATTTATAGATATTATTGGATACTATTTAACTTTTTCAATTGTTTCTGTTATAATGTTTATATCATTTATTCTTTTTAAAAAGAATTAGTATAACAACAATTGGAGATGATATCAAATGAAAAAAATATTCAAATTTATTTTTGCACTTATCGGAATCGCATTAATTTCAACAGCTTTACTATTTCTTGTACTAACAATAACTGATTTTCAACCGAAAAAAATAATAACACTTGAAACTCAAAATAATCAAAAAGAAATCGTAAAACTTAATAAAGATTATTCAATTATGACTTGGAATATTGGTTACGCTTCTCTTAGTGAAAATGAAGATTTCTTTATGGATGATGGGGAAAAATCTAGACCTGATAATAAAGAACTAGTTGAAAATAACTTAAACGGTATTATTAATTCATTTAATAAATTTGATTTAGATCTTGCTATAATTCAAGAAATTGACATTAAATCTAGGAGAAGTTATTATATTAATCAATTAGAAGAACTAGCTAATAATTTTAAAGATTATTCATATAACTTTGCTAAAAATTATGACGTACTATTTGTTCCAGTACCATTTCCACCATTAGGAAAAATAGAATCTGGTATTTCAACTTTTTCAAAATATTTTATTGATTCATCTGAAAGGCATCAATTTGAAGGTAATTATAGTTGGCCTAAAAAAATAGCTATGTTAGATAGGTGCTATACAGTCTCTACTCTTCCAATAGAAAATAAAAATGAAAAATTAGTAGTAATAAATGCGCATTTTTCTGCATATGATAACGGTTCTTTAAGAGAAAAACAATTAAAAGAAATTAAAACAATTATTACAGATGAATATGCAAAAGGAAATTATGTGATATTAGGTGGAGATTTTAATCAAACTTTTTCTTTTATAGATATTAATAGGTTCCCATTATATAAAAACGGAGATTTTTATATGCCACATCCTATACCGGCTGATTTTATTGATGATACATGGCAATGGGGAGTTTCAGAAAACGCTCCAACATATAGATTACTTGACTCAGCGTATAACGAAGGTGTAACACAAGTTGGAATTATTGATGGATTTTTAGTTTCACCAAATATTAGTATTAAAGAAGTTGAAACATTAGACTATAAATTTAAATATACAGATCATAATCCTGTAAAAATGATATTTGAATTAAACTAATTAATATTAAAAAAGATGATTCTTAATTTATAGAATCATCTTTTTTTATTACTTAGGAAAGTGCATTGAAATCAAAAAAATGATATACTAAATAAAAACAAAATGAGGGTTAAAATGTGACTGATTCAAAAGATATTTTAATAAAACTTGGAAGCATTTGCAAAAAAAATAGGATATATGAAGACTAGAAAAGTGTACTATGCAGAAGTAAAAAAATAGAGAAAGACTATTTAAAACAAAATAGAACATATTTTCGAAAAAAATGTTTTCGAACGTTCTTTCTGGGTATAAATAAAACCAAGAAGGAGGTGGAAAAACATGAAACTAACAATGAAGCTAAAACTCTCTTTAGATAAGGAAACATATGATGCTTTAAGAGAAATCCAGTTATATTCAGGTAAGTTTTACAATATGGTCAACTACGACTTT
>Ga0256842_1003046_pt1 | contig 11480 bp, 10 predicted proteins | sample 4559240metaG_FD_185973 | JGI IMG/M metagenome (GOLD analysis project Ga0256842, IMG submission 185973) | Hydrothermal vent microbial communities from Guaymas Basin, Mexico - 4559-240 | ecosystem: Environmental > Aquatic > Marine > Hydrothermal vents | place: Mexico: Guaymas Basin | collected...
CCTTAGTCCTCAAAAAACGCCTTGTATGCCTTATATGTTTCCAACAAATCTGTTTTTGAGGATATTTCATACGGAGAGTGCATAGAAAGCAAAGCAGGTCCGCAGTCAATAACATCCATATTCCAACTTGCAAGATACTTAGCTATTGTTCCTCCGCCACCTTCATCAACCTTTCCGAGTTCTCCTATTTGCCAATTCACTTTAGCATTGTTAAATATTGTTCTTACCTTACTTACAAATTCAGCGGATGCATCGTTAGCCATATATTTTCCACCGTGACCTGTAAACTTGGTCATAACAACACCGTGATTTATGTAACTTGCATTATCCTTTTCATGCACATCCTTATACATAGGATTTACCGCACCGTTTACATCCGATGACAGCACCTCTGATTCCCTAAAGAAATTGGATATACTCTCAAAATCGACCGTCTCTTTTTTGGCTTTTAGAACCTCTATTGCAACATCCATTAAAAATCTTGATTTTGCCCCTGTATTTCCATCTGAACCTATCTCTTCCTTATCTATCATTAAAGCAACAATTGTTTTCGAGTTATCCTTTGCATTAAAAAAAGCCTCTTTTGAACAAAATGCGCATATTCTATCATCTTGACCGTATGCGGCTATAAGGCTTCTGTCAAAACCTAAATCTTTTGGATTTAGAGCAGGAACAATTTCCAATTCAGCCGATATAAAATCTTCTTCTTTAATCCCGTATTTCTCGTTCAAAATAGACAAAACCTGCAATTTGACGGCATCTTTTTCCTCCTTGTCTATAGGAATTGAGCCTACTATTAGGTTCATTTTGTCACCTTCAAACGCATCTTTAACCTTTTTTTCATCAACGACTTTATGGGACAAATGAGGCAGAAGGTCAGGTATAACAAAAATAGGGTCTTTTTCGTCTTCGCCGACTTTTATTTCTACAGACTCCCCGTTTTCTTTAACAACCACACCATGCATAGCAAGCGGAATATTAAACCACTGATATTTCTTAATTCCGCCATAGTAATGCGTATGAAACATAGCAACTTCCGTATCTTCAAAAAGAGGATTTTGCTTAATATCAATCCTTGGAGCATCAATATGGCTTGCTACAAGTTTAATTCCGTCTTTTTTACCGACTCTTATCAATGCTATATTTTTACCCCTGTTGACAATTAAAAAATCGCCCTCTTTCTTTCTGTTTGTAAATTCATTATAAACAAATTGAACTGTTTCTCTCTCGGTCTTGCATTGAGATAAAAAATCTTTATATATCTCTGCAAACTGAAATGCTTCACTTTTATAAGAATCACTATTTATCCAACCGTTTCTATTCTCGTAAGAAAGCTCTTTTTTCATCTTTTTCATCTCTTTTTTATTCATCACCCAACTCCTTTTTTAAAATTTAATACTATATCTGTAGATTCTTATACAATTCGTCTCTTATCTTAGAAACATATTCAACTACATCATCTTTATCAATAAGGTATTTTTCCTGCGTTTTTCTATCGGAAACCTCGACCTTTGAATCTTTAAAATTTCTCTTTCCCACAACAATTCTAATGGGTACTCCTATTAAATCCATATCGTTTAGCTTAATACCGGCTCTTTCATCTCTATCGTCATATAAAACATCGAGTTTTTTATTCAGCATATCACTATAAAGTTCTTCGCAGTATTTTTTTATTTCATCTGAACGGGTGTCAAGCGAAACAATTTCTATTTCAAAGGGTGCAATTGATATAGGCCACACAATGCCCTTATCGTCATGATTCTGCTCTATTGCAGCTTGAGCCGTTCTACCTATGCCTATTCCATAGCATCCCATAAAATATGGCTTCGCTTTTCCGTTTTTATCCAAAAAAGAGGCTTTCATAGATTGCGAATATTTTAAGCCAAGTTTAAAAATATGTCCTACCTCTATTCCTCTTATCTTTTTTAGTTTGCCATTTTTACATCTTGGGCAAAACTCAAACTCTTTAACTACCCTTAAATCCTTCGTCTCAGCTTCAAAATCCCTATGCAATTTTGCTCCTGTAAAATGGTAACCCTTTTCATTAGCACCAACAACAAGAGAATTGATATTCTCAAGTCTTTTATCACATATAATTTTTATATCCTTATTTGGAAAGTTTACAGGTCCGATATAGCCCTTAAGAAGCCCTGCTTTTTCTATTTCATCATCGTTCAGCATTGTTAATTCCACGCTATTAGTTGCCCTTGCCGCTTTAATTTCGTTCAGTTCATCATCGCCCTGAATAAGAAAACAAAACACTTCATTATTCTCATTTTTATACAAGAGTGCTTTTGCGGAAAACTGTTCCTCTTTTTGTAAAAATTCGCAAACATCCTTGATTGTCTGTTTTTGGGGTGTTGCAACTTTTTTCAAAGGCTCCTCTGCAATATAATCGTTTTTAGTTATGCTTTTGGCACTTTCAATATTTGAACTATATTCACAGGAATCACACACAACTATCTCGTCCTCACCCGTTGAACTTAAAACCATAAACTCTTCCGAATCCTTGCCTCCTATTGAACCGGTGTCAGCCTCAACAGAACGAAAAGACAGACCGCATCGCTTAAATATATTATAATAAGCCGTTCTCATTTTTTGATAACTTACATCCATACCCTCTTCATCCGAATCAAAGCTGTAAGCATCTTTCATTATAAATTCCCTACCTCTCATCAGTCCGAATCTCGGTCTTAATTCATCCCTGAATTTTGTCTGTATCTGATAAAGATTTACAGGTAGATTTTTGTAGCTTTTTATATATTTCCTCACAATGTCCGTCACAACCTCTTCGTGGGTAGGCCCAAAAACAAAATCATTGCCTTTTCTGTCCTTTATTCTTAAAAGCTCCTTGCCATAGTCGTTCCACCTTTTTGACTCTTTCCATAATTTCGACGGCTGAACAGTAGCCATGAGAATCTCCAATGCCCCTGCCCTATTCATCTCCTCGCGAACAATTTCAGATACTTTTTTTATAACCCTTAAACCCGTAGGCAAATAGTTATATATACCACTCGCAAGCTTTGTTATAAATCCGGCTCTTAAAAGCAAATTATGACTTGCAATTGACGCCTCTTTCTGCTCTTCCTTTAAAGTGTATATAAAACCTTTCGAATAACGCATTTTCACAAAACTCCTTCATTAAAATATTGCAAGTTATTATACCTATAGTGTATATTTTTTCAAAGAAATAAAAACATTAAATTTTATTGACAAAAAAACACTTTAAATTGTATAATAAGTTATGTTACCTATTGCAGTGCTTTCATCATCAAACACCATAAGAAAAATGATAAAAGGGATGCTTTTTGGTTTTGCGGATGCTATCTGTTTTTCAAGCGTTGAAGAGCTCCTTTCATATAATAAAAAACAAAAGATTGATTTCTTAATCTTGGACAGAACAGTCGGAGAATACGAGGCAAAAGACATTATTAAAAAGATGAAAAAGCCCCTCACTACGCTCCTTCTTGTTTCCGGCAAATACGAAGCAACAACCGACAAGGAAGATTACTCTTTTATCCTGCACAAACCCTTTAAAGAAGAAGAACTTAGAGAGATAATAGCTTTTCTAAATTCATCATTACACACCAATAAAGAGAAAGAGAAAATTATTCTCGTCGTTGATGACTCCAAAATCTCAAGAGATATTATGAAATCCTCTCTATCCCTTGCAAACTACAAAGTAATTGAAGCAAACAATGGGAAAGAAGCATTGGAAATAATTAACACAATGGATAAACCGCCTGCACTTATCGTCACGGATCAGGAGATGCCGGAAATGAACGGCATAGAATTGGCAAAAAATATCAGAAACAGTAATAAATTTTCTCGTATTCCAATCATTATGGCAACATCGCTTTTTGACGATATAAATTTAAAAAAAGAATGCTTCGAATCGGGAATAAACAAATTAATTTCAAAACCCTTTAGCGAAGCAATTATTCAAAATACCGTAAAAGCAATTTTAGAAAGCGATTTACCGGAACATCACGATACAAAAATTATACTTTTCGATAATTATAACACAACCCGTCAATCTATGGTAAGCACTTTAAATAATGCAGGATTTAATATTATTACAACAGACAATGCAAAACAATTCTTTCAGCTTACAAAAGACAATCGTTTCAACCTCTGTCTTATAAATTACACATTAAATGATACAACCGGCATTGAAGCCGCTCAACATATAAAAAAATACAACAACGATTGTCCTATCATTATATACACGGCATTCGACAACTTGGATTCCAAAAAAGATTTACCCAAAATTTACAAAGCAGGCATAAACGATTATCTATTGTCACCTTTTGAGATAGAAGAACTTGTTTTTAAGATAAAAATATGGCTTGATTATTACAAAACGGTAAAAGATTTGAAAGAGAAAGAACAGCTTATAAGAATCAATACAACATATGATGCACTAACGGGAGTTCTAAATAGATTCAATACCCTCAAAAGAGGAGAGGAGTATTTCTCTTTATCAAAAAGAAAAAATCAACCGATTTCCATTCTTTATCTCGACATAGATCACTTTAAAAATGTAAACGACACATACGGACACAATGTAGGAGACATTGTGCTGAGAAAGTTCGCATCAGTCATCAGCTCAAATATTAGGGAAGAAGACATTTTCGGAAGGATAGGAGGAGAAGAGTTTTTAGTTATTCTTCCGTTTACCGATAAAGCAAAAGCCATACTAACATCAAATAAACTTTTAAAAGCGGTATCAGACATTAGATTTGATGAAATAAAAGATTTACATATAACAACATCAATAGGCTTGGCTTACTACGACAAGAATAAAGATATCAAGATTTTTGATCAACTGTTGGCACTTGCAGACAAAATGCTCTATAAGGCTAAAGAAAGCGGCAGAAATAGAGTGGTAAGCTTATAAAATCAATTTACTTGACATATAAAAAGTTCTTTATAAGATGAGTGATTAGATTCGGGGCGTAGCGCAGCCTGGTAGCGCACCAGTTTCGGGTACTGGTGGCCGGAGGTTCAAATCCTCTCGCCCCGACCATTTTTTTAAGTCAATTTTAGACAAATAAAAAACAGTCAGAGCCGGTAGAAAATAGCAATACATATATACCCTAATATTATCATTTAAACTTGAAAAAAACCCGATTAACATATATACTCAACTTATGATATATAAAGGAAAATGTTAAAGATGAAAGTAACCATTAAGGAATTGATTGAGGATTCTGCGAAATCCGTAGCCTTTCCAAAGATTGCCCTGCGAATTTTAAAGTTATTCGAGGATGATAATTTAAGTGCATACCATCTTGCCAAAGCCATTTCGCTTGATCCCGTTTTGACAGCATACATATTAAAAATGGCAAATTCCGCATATTATAATTTTGCAGGAAAAATTAAGACTTTGTCCGATGCTATTGCCTTAATAGGCTTTGGCGAGGTTAGAAAAATAGTTGTTATGGCAAGCACAAAGTCTGCATTTTCACCAAGCGATTTCTTCGACAACCTGCTATGGCAACACTCTCTTGCGGTTGCAATTGCGACTTCAGAGTTAAATCTTGAATTGAAGCTAACAGATGAAGGTTCGGCTTATATTATGGGTCTTCTGCACGATATAGGTAAGGTTATTTTTAAAAAATCGTCAAAATTGAATTATATAGATATTCTAAAAGAAGCATATAATAACGATTTATTTTCTCAAAATTTAGAGGATAAAATGTATGGATACAACCACGCTGATGTAGGTTCGAATCTGCTTGAAACCTGGAATTTTGATCAAGAAATTATTGATGCCGTTGCATTTCACCATGTTAAGTTCACAGAATTAAATCACAGTTTTTTAAAATGTTCGGCTATGGTTAATCTTGCGGATGCCTTTGCAAATTTTATGGGAATAGGAAGAAAAGATCCTATGCATGATTTAACACTGTTGAACAATTTCAATTCCGCAAAATTCTTAAATTTTTACAAAGAGGATTACGGTGAAATAATTAGCAGAATTCATAAAAAATTTTTTATACTTACCCAAACATTCGGAGGAGGCTAATATGAAAAACAATCTTTATCCCACAAATGAGAGATCTTATCTATCTTCCAAAAAACACAAAGGTATAGCTGTCTGTCCTGAGTGTCATCTTGTTTTTCAAAACGGCAAATGGGCGAAAACCAAACTCCCGGACAAAGAATACTATTATCATATGTGCCCTGCATGTAAACGCATAAAAGACGGCTACTTCGGTGGCATATTAAACATAAAAACCAATTTGTTAGAAACAAAAAAAGAAGAGATAATGAATTTAATCAAAAATAAAGAATCTCAGGCGCAAGTAAGCAATCCCCTTAGGCGTGTAGGCAAAATAGAAGAAATAAACAAGGATGAAATGGTCGTTTACACAACATTTGAGCATCTTGCTACATCTATCGGAAAAGCTTTGAAAAGTGCATACAAAGGCAACCTTGAGATACAGTATAGAGAGAACGAAAAATCAGCGAGGATTTACTGGACTAAATGAATATATTAGTTACGGGCGCTACCGGATTTGTCGGAATTAATGTTGTAAATGCACTATACAAAGAACACAATGTTTCCGTTTTAGCAAGAAATACTAAAAAAGCTGAAAATTACTTTCAAGATAGCGTTAAAATTTATAAAGGAGATATATTAGACATTAGAGCAATAGATAGTGCTATGTGCGACAAGGATGTTTTAATTCACATAGCAGGACTTATTAAAAGCTTTGATGCGGAAAATTTATATCTTATCAATAGAATAGGCTCAAGAAATGTTTCGGAAGTTGCCGCAAAACATAAAATCAAAAATATTATAACTATTTCGTCTCTTGCGGCAAGGGGACCTCTTGAAACAAAATTCCCCGTATCTCATTATGGATATTCGAAATTAACGGGTGAATATGAATTTCTAAAGAACCACTTTGCAAATAATTTAAAGATACTAAGACCCCCTATTATTTACGGTTATTATGAAAAAGAGCTTTTTACACTTTTTAAAATGGCAAAATTGGGTATTTTACCAACAATAAAAGACAAACTGTTCAGTTTTATATTCATAGAGGATTTAGTCGATGCCATTAAAAGGCTCATAGATTTAAATGTCAATTATTCAAAAACTTATTATGTATCAGACGGAAATGTGTATAGCTGGAGCAGTGTGGCAGACAGTATGTTTGAGAGTGTCGGCAAAAAGGGTGTTAAGTTGAGACTTAATCCTATTTTTGCAAACATAATAGCTTATTCTACATATTGGATGAAGGATAAAGCCCCCTTTACACTTGATAAAATTAACGAAATTAAAGCTGATAGATGGATATGCGACTATGAAGGTTTAAAAAATGATACCGGTTTTATTCCTAAGTATAATTTAAAAAAAGGGTTTAAGGAAACTTATGAGTGGTATAGAAAAAATAGATGGCTATAAGTCGCCTTTGATTTTTGGTGACGATAACATTCTATATCTTGTCGATCAAAGAAAGTTACCGCAAAACATAGAATATTTCAAAGCTGATACCTTAGAAGATGTATGTTTCGCCATACGCTCTATGGTCGTTAGAGGGGCTCCTCTAATAGGCATAACGGCTGCTTTCGCCGTTTTTCTTGCTATTAAAGATTCCGATGAAAGCGGTTTTGAAAAAGATTTTTACACAGCTTTAAAGGAATTATCAGCTACAAGACCTACGGCGGTAAACCTTTTTTTCGCCTTAAATAAAATGGAAAATTTATACACTGAATTAAAAAAATTAAATCTGCCGATTGAAAAATTAAAGAAACGAATAAGGGCAAAAGCCTTTTCAATATGGGATAAACAAAGAGAATCCGACACAAAAATCGGTTTAAACGGCTCTGAGTTTCTCGGGAAAAAAGATAAAATTTTAACTCACTGCAACACAGGAGAGCTTGCAACAGGGGGAATAGGAACTGCGCTTGGCATAATTAAAACAATGCATAAAAAATCACTCTTAGATACGGTGTTTGTGGATGAGACAAGACCCTATTTGCAGGGGGCAAGACTCACGGCTTTTGAGCTTAAAAATGAAGGAATTGACTACAGGATTGTTACTGACAGCTCATGCGGTATTTTAATGAGAAAATCTCTCGTGGATGCCGTGATAGTAGGAGCCGACAGAATTGCATCAAACGGTGACACCGCAAATAAAATAGGCACATATCCACTTGCCGTTCTTGCAAAGAGACACAATATCCCTTTCGTGGTGGCTGCACCGGAATCAACAATAGACAGAACAATAAAATCTATGGATGAAATAAGAGTGGAAGAAAGAGACGCTTTAGAAGTTTTAAAAATAAATTCGTTTGATATTGCCCCTTCAGGCTCAAAGGCATTGAATTACTCCTTTGACTTAACAGACGGTAATCTCATAACAGCTATTATAACGGAGAGAGATGTATATGAATACCCCTACAAATTTTAAATACATTAGGTATGAAACAATTGATAATATAGCCGTACTACAGCTATCAAGAAATGATAAACATAATGCAATAAATCAAGAGTTTATGTATGAATTATTAGATGTTGTTGATTTTGTAAATAAAAGCAGTGTTAAGGCATTAATTCTAACGACACGAGGCACGGATGTTTTTGCTTCAGGAGGTGATATAAAATATTTTATGTCCCTTAAAACCTACGATGATGCATCTGATATGTCTTCTTATATGCATAAAATTATGTTAAATTTTGAAAATCTTGATATACCTACCGTATGCGCAATAAACGGCTCGGCTATAGGTGGCGGTGCTGAAATAACATTGCCATGCGACATAAGATTTTTAAGAAGCGACAGCTTTATACAATTTAAGGAAAAAGAGATTGGTGTCACAACGGGATGGGGCGGAACTTATAGGCTTGTAAATCTTGTAGGTTATTCAAAAGCCCTCGAACTCTTGCTTAGTGCAAAAAAAATAGATGCCAAGGAAGCCAAGAATATCGGTCTCGTCAACGAAATATACGATAAAGATATATTGTTTGACAAGGCTTTGGAATTTTGTAAGAATTTCAGCAGTGAAGATATTATGCTTATAAAATACATAAAAAAACTTGCCAAAGAATCCAAACATCTTAAAAGTAGAGAGGCTATGGAATTAGAGAGAAGGTTATTTTCTCAAAGCTGGATGCTTGGCAAACGAGAAAAAGAGATGAAAAAATTTATTACTAAGAGGAAATAATGAGTTTCTTAAAAAAAATTTCAGACAAATTGCATAAAACAAAAGACGGTTTTACGCACAAGATTCACGAAGAATCAATAAAAGATGAGCCTATTAGCGATGACTATCTCGAGTTTGTCGAAGAACTTTTGATTGAATCTGATTTTGGCGTAAAAACAACGGTAAAAATTATGGATGCAATAGAAGAGGGTATAAACAAATCCTTAATCAAGACAAGGCGTGATGTTGAAATGAAAATAAGGGAAGTTATTCTTTCCACCTTAGAAAAGGTTGAGAAACCCTTGGAAATTAGAGAATCGCCTTTTGTAATTCTAATTGTTGGCATTAACGGTTCGGGAAAAACAACTACAATAGGCAAACTTGCAAGCATAAATACCGATAAAATGAAAAAGGTTATGCTCGTTGCTGCTGATACATTTAGAGCTGCGGCTATAGAACAGCTTGAAATATGGGCAAAAAGGTCTGCATCTTTAATAGTAAAACAGCAAGAGAATGCCGATCCTGCAGCTGTTGCTTTTGATGGAGTGCAAAGCGCAGTAAGTAAAAATGTAGATGTTGTTTTTGTTGATACAGCCGGAAGACTTCACACCCAAAGGAATTTAATGGAAGAGATAAAAAAGGTTAAAAAATCGATAAATAAAGCCTATAATAAAGCACCTAACGAAGTTCTTCTCGTACTTGATGCAACAATAGGTCAAAATGCCCTTAATCAGGCTAAAGAATTCAACAAGGTTTTGGATGTTACCGGAATTGCGTTAACAAAGATGGACGGAACGGCAAAGGGCGGAATTATAGTGGCTATCAGCGAGGAAATGCAGATTCCCATAAGATATGTAGGAATTGGTGAGCAAATAGAAGATTTAAAAGTTTTTAATGCTAAAGATTTTGTAGAATCGGTATTTGTACCGTAAATTTTGGAGGTTTAAAGTATGAGTGCAATAGTTGATATTTATGCTATGGAAATTTTGGATTCAAGAGGCAATCCTACCGTAAAGTGTCAAATCGAGACAGAGGACGGATTTATCGGCGAGGCTTTGGTGCCATCAGGCGCATCAACGGGAGAAAATGAGGCTATAGAGCTAAGAGACAACGATTTATCAAGATACAACGGTAAAGGCGTTCTAAAGGCTGTAGATAATGTTAATACTCAGATAGCTGATGAGATTGTGGGTATTGATATCTTTAATCAAACGGAGATAGACAATGCGATGATTGAACTTGACGGAACAAAAAACAAATCAAATCTCGGCGCAAATGCAATTTTATCCGTATCCCTTGCTGCGGCTAATGCTGCAAGCAACGAACTCGGCATCCCTCTTTACAGATACATAGGCGGAATACATTCCAATCTGCTTCCCATACCTATGCTTAACATTTTAAATGGCGGAAGACACGCAGATAACAATATCGATTTTCAGGAATTTATGATTATGCCGGTTGGAGCTGAGAACTTTAAAACAGCTATGAGGATGTCCGCTGAAGTTTTTCATTCTTTAAAATCAATACTTTCCTCAAAGGGATTATTTACAGGTGTTGGTGACGAGGGTGGATTTGCACCCAATTTAAATTCAAATGAAGAACCCCTTGCCCTAATAGTTGAAGCTATAGAAAAAGCTAACTACAAACCCCTTGATGATATTGCTATAGCATTAGACCCTGCTGCAAGTGAATTCTATAAAGATGGAAAGTATAATGTAGGCAAAGAACAATTAAACAGCGAAGATATGGTAGCTCTTTACAAAGAACTTTCTGAAAAATATCCCATAGCCTCTATTGAAGACGGATTAGCTGAAAATGATTGGGAGGGATGGGAAAAACTCACAGACGAGATAGGAGAATACATACAGCTCGTAGGAGACGATATATTCGTAACCAATACCGAACTTATAGAAAAAGGTATAGAAAATGCTATTGCAAATGCAGTGCTGATAAAACCTAATCAAATAGGCACTTTGACGGAAACTCTTGACGCCATCAGGCTTGCAGAGGAATCGGGATATAACTTTGTTATCTCTCACAGATCGGGAGAAACAACGGATACATTCATCGCCGATTTAGCCGTGGCTACAAATTCAGGTATGATAAAAACGGGTTCTGCATGCAGGGGCGAAAGGGTTGCCAAATACAATCGACTAATGGAAATTGAGGAGGAACTTTCACCCTATGGCGAATACCCAACCTGGTAAATTTTTTAAAATATCAATAGCTACATTTGTAATAATCGTAATAGTTATGTTGGCTAAAACCGTATATGAAAAACAGATACAGAGAAGGGAGCTTTTTAAACAAAGTTCCCT
>Ga0256842_1003047_pt1 | contig 11475 bp, 9 predicted proteins | sample 4559240metaG_FD_185973 | JGI IMG/M metagenome (GOLD analysis project Ga0256842, IMG submission 185973) | Hydrothermal vent microbial communities from Guaymas Basin, Mexico - 4559-240 | ecosystem: Environmental > Aquatic > Marine > Hydrothermal vents | place: Mexico: Guaymas Basin | collected...
TAAAAAGGTACTAAAAAACATGAAATTACATTTAATATTTATTGGAAATAAGTTTATTTACAATCAGCCTTTCAAAGAGTATATTTTACGAAATATTGAGCAGGATGTGAATTTTATTGATTCTATTACTTTTTTTAAAGAGAGTGACAATTCTCTTTTTTTATATTTGGAAAAAGAGCTTAATAGTTTCGATAAAATTTTAATTTTAACAAGTAAACAACACTTTTCTACGGTTGGAAAAGTTATTTGTACTGTAACGAATGATAATCAGGTTTTAAAAGAGGGGATGCTTATTCCTCAAAAAGCAACACTTTTTGAAGAGCGTTCTTATCTTCTTGAATATAATAAAGCGCTTATAAATGTAATGCGTGTAGAAGAAAATGAAAAACTTCCTGAGATCCTTATACAAATAGCAAATACAAAAGCAACTATCCATGTTTTTGATGAAGATAGAGAAGATTTAGTCAGTATTTTAAATCCTATTGCACAGACTTACGAGGTAAATTTTGGTGTGACAACTTATGTAGATGGATGGTTACGTGTAGATATCAGCAGTAAGAAGTATGGAGATATATCTAAATTTATCCATGCTGCAAAAACTCTCTTACCAAAAAAATTGATAGCATCTTCTAATATCATAGAGTATATCATTGAAACGCTTTCTCTTCAAAGAAAGAAGATAACGTTTGCTGAGAGTTGTACAGGAGGATTACTTGCATACTATTTTACAAAACATAATGGTGCGTCAAAAATTCTTGATGGTTCTCTTGTAACATATTCAAATGCTTTAAAAGAGAATTGGCTTGCTGTAAGTCATGAGATTTTGGAAAATTTTGGTGCAGTCTCTTCTGAAGTAGTATTAGAGATGAGTGAAGGCGCTTTAAATGTCAGTCAAGCAGATTATGCTTTAGCAATCAGTGGTATTGCAGGAGATAGTGGTGGAACAAAATTTAAACCTGTAGGTACAGTATATATTGGTGTAAGAAGTAAAGAAAAGCATTTGGAAAAACATCTATATTTTGAGGGAGATAGAAATTATGTACAGCATCAGAGTGCTTTAATGGCCATAAAAATGCTGCTTTTACTGGATAAAGAGACTTTTTTTTAAATTTTTTTCAAAACCTCTTGACATTATAAAAGTTTTTGTCTATAATTCCAGCCTCTTAACCAAGAGAAACAAAATTGTCCCGTTAGCTCAGCTGGTAGAGCACGTCACTTTTAATGATGTGGCCGATGGTTCGAATCCATCACGGGACACCATTTTTAAACTAAATATGCGGTGGTAGTTCAGTTGGTTAGAATACCTGCCTGTCACGCAGGGGGTCGCGAGTTCGAGTCTCGTCCACCGCGCCATTTTTAGTTTAGATGGGCGCTTAGCTCAGTTGGTAGAGCGCTACCCTTACAAGGTAGATGTCACTGGTTCGAGTCCAGTAGTGCCCACCATTTGTTTTAATAACCTTGTTATTGAAGAAAGTGACCCTTTCGTCTAGTGGCCAAGGACACTATCACTTCATGGTAGTAACAGAGGTTCAAATCCTTTAGGGGTCGCCATTTTTGGTGTTGTTTTTTCCCATTTAAATGGGCGCTTAGCTCAGTTGGTAGAGCGCTACCCTTACAAGGTAGATGTCACTGGTTCGAGTCCAGTAGTGCCCACCATTTTTGATTATTTGCACTAAAATTTTTAGTTCACGTACTTTAGTACGCTTCACTAAAAACTTAAGCACAACTAATTCAAAAAAACTTTTTATTGACAAAATCTTGATTTTTGTTTTAATCAAGGCAGGTTCTTGAGTGAATGAGGAGCATAGTTAAACTATGTAACGATTAAGCGAAAGGTTCTAACGCCGAGTAAAGCAAAAGGCATAATTTCGGTTGCGGTGGTAGTTCAGTTGGTTAGAATACCTGCCTGTCACGCAGGGGGTCGCGAGTTCGAGTCTCGTCCACCGCGCCATCTTTTATTTATTTATATCTAAAATTTATTTTACATACTTTGATTTTAAACTTGATATGTATGATATGTAATTTTATATATAATAAATTAAACTTTATTACTATTGCCGACATAGCTCAGTTGGCTAGAGCAGCTGATTTGTAATCAGCAGGCCCGGGGTTCAAATCCTCGTGTCGGCACCATCCTTTTAAATTATATCATTTAATATGTTTTCATCATCAATACGAGTGTACGGATTTTTTTTTATTTCATTGAGAATTTGTGTAAGTCTGGTAATAACCAGATTTGGTGTTTGTGTCGTATCAAAAGTGTCAATGGCAATAGCAGAATTACTATCATTAAAATAATTATCAAGTGCAAGAAGAAGATTTTGGGCTGCTTTAAATGCATTGTTATGATTTGTATGGACAAAGTTTATAAAATAGTGATGATTATCAATTTTTAGCAGAAGATCAGAAATACGAACCAGATTACCAAGTTTATTTATGCACAACTCTTTTTCATGGTATAAAATAGCAAAAGTTGCATCTGCTTTGTACCTTTTGTAAGAGTAATAGGCTTTATTGATCTCAATTTGTAGTCTATTTTTTATTTTATCATCCATATATTATCCTCGTTATTAAAGTTATAAAAAGCTTTTCGTACCACTTCTGTCATATAAGTCTTTATATCGAAAAGTAATTAAGTTTTGCATAATAGCAAAAAGTATCATAAAGTTCAAAAAACTACTGCCTCCATAGGAAAACATTGGTAAAGGAACGCCAACAACGGGTGCATAACCTATGGTCATAGAGATATTTACTCCCATATAGATAAAGATCATAAAAGAGAGAGCTACAGTAACTACTTTAATATAATAGTCTTTATTAAACACGGCAAGACTCAGTAGATGTAAAATAAGCATTATATATATCAATATAAGACCAAGCGCTCCTAAAAATCCTGTTCTCTCAACAACAAAAGCAAAAATAAAATCACTTGTTGCAATTGGAAGAAACTTCATTTGTGTTTGTGTTGCATTTTCTTTTTTTTTACCGGTCCACCCACCTGAACCAATGGCAATGATAGATTGTTTGACATGATATGAGGGCTTTTCGCTTAAAAAATCTTGTATACGGGTTTTTTGGTAGTCATGCAGTCCGTACTTATAGACTAAGGGAGAGATTAAAAGAATTGCAGCTAATATTGTTGCAAGGATTTTCCAGTAAATACCAACAAAAAACAAAACACCATATCCAATAAGTAAAAGGACAAGAGCTGTTCCAAGATCTGGTTCTTTTGCTATAAGAATAAAAGGGAGTAATATATAAAAACTCATTTTTATAAAATCTTTGAGTCTGTATCCATCTCTTGGCGGTGGATTTTTATGAATTAGATATGCAAGCATTAAAATGAGTGCAGGTTTTACGAATTCAGAAGGTTGTATAGTTGCATTGATAAAAGGAATATCTATCCATCTTTGCGCACCTAAACGGGAATGACCGAAAAATTCAACTGCTAAAAGGAGTAAAATATTTCCCCAGTATATAAAGGGTATAAGCCAGCTCATACGCCTGATCGGCAGAAAAAAAACTAGAATAAATGTTAAAAATGCTATAGCAATATAAGCCAATTGCTTTTGGGCCAGTGCTGGAACAGCTTCTCCAATAAGCCAATTCGACATAATAACAAGCGGAATAATAAGAATAATAGAAAGAAAATCAAATTGTGATAAAATACTCTTATCAAATCTCCACAAGTTTGTAACTCCAAAATAAAATTATATGATTGTATCATAAAGGGTCAACAGAATGATAAATAGAAAAAACTATCTTTGTGAAAATTCAGAGCGGTTAGATACTTTTTTAACTACACAAATAGGTCAAACACGATCACAGATTGCAACACTTATTAAGCATGGTCATGTTTATGTTGAAAATAAAATAGTTTCTCGACCGGGTGTAAAATTAAAATCAGGACAAAAAATATGTGTTGTTTTTCCTCAGGTTATAGAGACAGAGCCACAAAAAGTTGATTTTGATGTTGAAATTCTTTACGAAGATGAAGATGTTTTAGTCATTAATAAGCCAAGTGGTGTAACAGTACATCCTGCACCTAGTGTTAAAGAACCTACTTTGGTTGATTGGTTAAAGCATAAAAAAATAAGACTTTCAACTATTAGTGGGGAAGAGCGCCATGGAATAGTTCATAGGCTAGATAAAGGAACAAGTGGAGCGATGATTATTGCAAAAAATAATGAAGCACATGAGTTTTTATCTAAACAACTGCAAGATAAGAGCATGGGTCGTTATTATATGGCTGTTGTTACTCCTCCTTTAAAAGATGATGTTACAATAGTGGAATCCAATATAGGACGAAGTTCTCATAATCGTTTAAAAATGGCATGTGGATTAGATCATGGCAAATATGCAAAAACAATGTTTAAACATTTGGTTCTGAGTGAGGATGAAAAAGTGCAGCTTATAGCATGTAAACTTTTTACAGGAAGAACACATCAGATCCGTGTGCATCTTGAAAGTTTAAATCGTCATATTCTTGGTGATCATATTTATGGACTAGCTCCTAAACAGGAGAAGACGGAACGGATTTTGCTGCATGCTTACTTAATATATTTTATCCATCCAAAAACAAAAGAGAGACTTTATTTTACAGCTCATTTTGATACTGTAATGCAAGAGAGTATAGAAAAAAAATTTGATAAGGAGATTTTAGATGAAGTTATCGATGTTAACTACATTATTAACAGCTTTACTGCTAGTACTGAGTGCTTGTAATGGGATATCACCAAAACCAAAAGAGGAGACAAAAGTAGATAAAACACTACCTGTTGTCTCTTTGACTAAAAATGGTATTATTACAGATATGAAAACAGTTGCTTTTGAATGGAAAAGTATTTCTGATCCAAGAGTAAGTGGTATATATGTCTATAAAAAAGCTTCTAATGAAAAAGAATTAAAATATTATGACACTATAAATACTCGTTATTCTACACACTATGTTGATAGAAATGTTGAACCAGCGAAACAATATAGCTATGCATTTAGAACTTTTTCAGAAAATACACAGGGTATAAACTCTAAGGTTTTTGAAGTGAAAACTTTACCGATACTGGAGTCAGTTTCTTGGATCCACTCTATAGGAGGACTTCCAAGAATTGCTAAGATTATATGGAGACCTCATATAAGTGAAAGAGTAGATACTTACATTATTGAAAGAAAAACTTTTGAAGATGATAAATGGAGTGAAATAGAAGAACTCAGTGGAAGATTAAATGCTGAATATATTGATGAGGGCTTAAAAGATAATCGTGTTTATTTTTATAGAATAAGAGTAAAAACATATGATGATATTATCTCTACACCATCAGCAATTGTAAAATCTGTAACAAAACAACTTCCAAAGAGTATTATGGAAATCCATGCTACAAAAAATCTTCCAAAAGCGATTAAAATAACATGGCAGGCTTCAAAAGAAAAAGATTTTGAGCGTTATTATCTCTATAGATCGGATGATATTGATGGCTCTTATGAATTAATTGCAAAGCTTTATAATAATCATTTTACTGATAAAATAGAGGAAGATGGAAAACGCTATTTTTATCGTGTTGCTGTTGTAGATAAAGATGGGTTAGAAAGTCCTCATGATACAATAACGGCAATGGGAATGTCTCTTGAAAAACCAAGTGCTCCTGCAATTGTTGAAGCAAAACTTGTAGGAAATAAGATAGAGTTGAAATGGGCAAAGAGTGATCCCCGTACTACATCATATATTGTTATAAGAAGGGCAAAAAAAGGTTGGTTTGATGAGGTTAAAAAGGAGTTGAAAGGTATTAAAAAAACTCTTTTTATCGATAAAGATATAGAGCCTGATACTCTTTATAAATACAATATTTATAGTGTTGATAAAGATTCAATTGTCTCCAAGCCGAGTATAGATGTTGAGATTAAGACACCAGAATCTCGTGAAATCATAAAAGCTAAAAAAGTTACACATAGAGTAAAAGAAGAACGTGTAACGCCAACAGATACTCAAAGTAGTAGTGTGACAAAAGTTACACCAGTAGAAGAATTAGATTTAAATGGATTGTAAAAAATGCCGCATCTTCATATAAAAGAGTTTAAAGAGTTAGATTTTCCATTATTACAAGATGGAGTTTATTTTAATTTTATTGCAAATAATGTCAATAATCGTGATGAAAAATTAATATCTACAAGTTATGATGGAGAAGATTTCTTTTTACTTGTTAAAGAGGAAGAGGGAAGAAATCTGCTCAAAACAGATAAATTGACACGTCCGGCTTCGATTTATAATGTACATAAAGCACTCCTTGCATATTCCAAAGCAGCTAATTTAGAAGTGCTTGCTTCAAATGTACCAGAGGGAAAGAAAAATATTCATTTACAAGAGGCAAATGCTTTAAAAAAGATAGAATATTTTGCTAAAGATTTTCCTCAGGGTAAAGAGATTAGAATAGAAGTTGGTTTTGGATCAGGTCGTCATTTGCTGCATCAGGCTGCTAACAATCCTGAAGTACTTTTTATAGGTATAGAAATACATCGTCCATCAATAGAACAAGTCCTTAAACAACTTGTGATTCAAAAACTTGATAATGTAATGCTTTTAGATTATGATGCTCGTCTTTTTATGGAGCTTGTTCCATCTAACCGTGTTGGTGCAATCTATGTACACTTTCCAGTTCCGTGGGATAAAAAACCACACCGTCGCGTTATATCTACAAACTTTATCAAAGAAGCACGTCGTGTTTTAAAAGTCGGTGGGACATTAGAACTTCGAACTGACAGTGAAAACTATTATGCTTATTCTTATGAAACGTTCATTGCTTTTGCTAAAATTTCTTTGCAGATAAATAAAAATAAAGATATAGCCGTCCGTTCAAAATATGAAGACAGATGGAAGCGGATGGAAAAAAATATCTATGATGTGATCATGACAAATGATGAGTCTTCTCTTGAATTAAAGATAGAAGGTGATTTTTCTTTTGATAAAAAAATAGAACTTTCAAATGATGCACTTATTGCACTGCATAATAAAACAATTCGTTTTGACGGTGGTTTTATTCATTTTGAGAGAGTTTACAAGATAGAAGATGGGGTAATGTTACGAATTTCGATGGGAAGTTTTGACAGACCTGAGCATCTTTATGTACTAGTTCAAAAGAAAGAAGCATCATATTATCCTGAGTTACCTCTTCGTTCCCCAATTAATTTATCAGCACATAAAGAGTTGTTAAAGGTTATAAATGGATAAGGTGATTATAGCTGACAATTTATCTTTGGCTTATTCTGATAATGAAACCATTATCAATAAAGCTAATTTTTCTATAGACTCTGGAAGTTTTGTCTTTATTACAGGTGCAAGTGGAAGTGGAAAATCAACACTTTTAAAATCTCTTTATGGAGCACTCAAACCTATTGAAGGCAGTCTTGTTGTCGGGGGTGTTGAATTACGAGGTGTCTCTAGTTCAAAACTTAGTTTTTTAAGGAAGCATTTAGGAATTGTTTTTCAAGATTATAAACTTGTAAAAGAGTGGACTATTGAAAAAAACATTATGTTACCGTTGATTATTAACGGATATGAAAAAGCAGTGACACAAAATCAGGTTGATTCTCTTTTAAAGCATGTTAAGTTACAGCATCAAATAGGAAAATATCCACAAGAGTTAAGTGGTGGAGAACAGCAGCGTGTTGCAATGGCAAGAGCATTGGCACATAATCCAATTTTAATTTTAGCCGATGAACCAACAGGTAACCTAGATGATTATTCATCTCAGCTTATTTGGAATCTTCTTGAAGGTGCAAATGAACAGTTGAAAACTACTGTAATTGTTGTAACGCACCACATCCCTGAAAATATGACAGTACGTTATAAACACTATCATATTGAGTCTGGAGATATACGTGAAGTCCTTTAAAAATCATCTTTCTTTAGTGATTGCATTATTGAGTATACTTTTTTCTTTACAGGTATTTACAATTGTTGATAGAGCGATTGATGCCTATAAAGAGAATTTAGCACAACATTATTCATTAGTTGTCGTTGCGCAGAAAAAAGTAGATATAAAAAAATTACAAAAAAGTTTTTCAATTATTGATAATATCAGTGAATTGTCCCCTGATAATGTTATAAAAAAGCTTAATAGTGGTATAAGTAAGAAAAATATTGAACTCTTAAAGGTGACTTTACCGAAGTTTTACAAGTTGAAATTAAAATATTATCCTTCCCCTGTAGAACTAAAAAAGTTAACTGAGTCTTTATTAAAGCGATCAGCAATTCAGAAAGTTGAAACATTTAGTAAGACGCATGATACAACATATAAGCTTCTTGTACTTTTTAAAACGGTAGTAACACTTTTTGCTGCAACTGTTATTATTGTTACAATTTTATTGATATTTAAAGAACTTCGTATCTGGCAATTTAAACATAATGAACGTATGAGTATTATGGGACTTTTTGGTGCTCCTGTATGGCTCCGTTCAGCTGTACTTTTTCGATTAGCAATTGTTGATGCTTTAATCGCATCAGGATTGGCTTTTGGACTTTTTACTTATATTTCATCAATGCCATGGGTAAGAGAACAGTTTTCACATATAGGAATTGATATAGTTGTATTTGATACTATGTATGATTTTCTTATTATGTTAGGTGTTTCACTAAGTGTTTCTATATTACTTGCGATATTTATAGTTCTTGGACATAAAGAAGAGGTATGATGCGTTATTTATTTTTCCTTTTAGTTGTTTGTTCCATCTCTTTAAATGCAAAGGTAGATATTGATAAAAAGATTAAACAGACAAGTTTAAAATTACACTCTTATAGTGAAAACTATTCTAATTTAAATAAAAAAATGGCAAAAACTGCTAAAGCAATATTGAATCAAAAAAAAGAATTAGTCAAACAAGATGCTTATTTGAAAAAATTAAAAGCTGAATTAATAAGCAAAGAGAGTGTTTATAAAGAAAACACAAAAGAGTTGGAAATTTTAAAAAAGAAACAGTTAGCCTTAAAACAAAAACAAAATAAACTAGAAGAAGAGTTGGTTTTTGTTATTGCAAAAAGTGTTTCTCTTTCTGTAGTTTTGAATGAAGACTATCCTGTTAATGAAGATGCGCTTATTGAATTAGAAGTACTCAAGTCAATGTTGAAAAAATCTAAAACAAAAGCAAAACAACTCAGTAATGTTTTTTTTAACAATGTTAAAAATATAGATGCTCTTAATAAAAAAACTTATTTTTTAGAAAAATCTATAGCATCCATAGATGCTAAAAGAAAAGAGTTGTTGAAAAAGCAGATGGAAAACAAGAAGGCTCTTAAAAAACTTCAATTAGCAAAAGCATCCTATAGAAAAGAACTTAAAAAATTGCTTCAAAGACAAAGTGCATTAAAAAGAACTCTTTCTCAATTGAATTTGATTAAAATTGATGAAATAAAAAAAGCAAAAGAAGAAAAAGCACAAAAAGAAGCATTTAAACGTCAAAAAATAGTCTTAAATGAAAAACTGCCAAAAGTGAAACAACATGGAAGCTCTTATCAAAGTGTCAAAACTATTCGTTATAGAGGCCCTAAAACCATTGCTCCTCTTCATCGCTATACAATAACAAAAAAGTATGGAACATATACAGATCCGATCTACGGTATAAAAATATTTAACGAATCAATCTCTTTAAAACCGAAACAGGCAGATGCAAAAGTAAAAACTGTATTTAACGGTAAAGTGATTTATGCAGATAAAACTGCAGTGCTTAACAATATAGTTATTGTGGAACATAAACATGGCTTACATACAATCTATGCAAATCTTTCTCAAATTGCTCCTGGTATTAAAAAAGGGAAAAAGGTACGGCGTGGTGCGGTAATTGGTCGTGTTAAAAATGAACTTGTTTTTGAAGTAACACAAAAGAGTGCACATATAAATCCTATAAGATTATTTAAGTAATTAGTTTGCTGTCAGATGGCAATATTAGCTCTTACTTAGATAGTTTTAGCTATAATTGCATAAAAAATTTAAGAGTAGAGATAACAATGAAATTTATTCAAACACGTGGTAATGACGCTACAAAACCGGAAACTGTAACATTTTCAGAGGCAATTTTAAGCCCGATAGCCTCTTTTGGTGGACTTTATGTACCTGAAAAACTTCCAGAATTGGGAGAAGCATTTTTACAAAAGCATAGCAACTCTTCTTACAAAGTTCTTGCAAAAGATATGTTGGATGCTTTTGAAATAGATATTGATTCAGAAGTGATTGACGAGGCTCTTGATCTCTATGATAATTTTGATGATGCATCGAATCCTGTCCCTGTTGTAAAGGTAAAAGAGAATCTTTTTGTAAGTGAACTCTATCATGGTCCAACACGTGCTTTTAAAGATATGGCACTGCAACCTTTTGGTGTTGTTCTTTCATCTATTGCACAGAGATTGAATCAAAACTATTTGATTTTAGCTGCTACAAGTGGAGATACAGGTCCAGCAGCATTAGAGACATTTAAAAACAGAGCCAATGTAAAAGTGGCATGCATGTACCCAGATGGTGGTACAAGTGATGTACAGCGTTTACAAATGGTTACAGAAGATGCTGATAATTTAAAGGTTATTGGTATTCATGGTGTTTTTGATGATGCACAAAGTGCATTAAAACGTTTACTTGCAAGTGATAACTTTAAAGAGGCTTTACAAAAAAAAGACACAAAACTCTCAGCAGCCAACTCGGTAAATTTTGGGCGTATTATTTTTCAGATTATTTATCATATTCACTCTTATTTAGAGTTGGTACGCCAAAATGCTATTAGCATGGGTGAAAAAGTTTATCTCAATGTTCCAAGTGGAAATTTTGGAAATGCTCTTGGTGGATATTATGCATGGAAGATGGGTCTGCCTGTAGAAAAAATTATTATTTCATCAAATGAAAATAATGTACTTACACGTCTTATTCGTGATGGAAAATATGATCTTCGTGAGAGTGAAGTTGTAAGTACTACATCTCCGGCAATGGATATTTTAAAATCTTCAAATGTTGAGCGTGTCTTATTTGATCTTTTTGGTCATCAAAGAACAAAAGAGTTAATGTTTGATTTAGAAGAGAAAAATGTATATGAGCTTACTTCTGATGAGCTTGCAAAGCTTCAAGAGAGTTTTGATGCTGATTGGTGTAGTGGAGAAGAGGGAAAGAAATATATTAAAGCAACATTTGAAAAAGATGGTTATTTGATGGATCCACATACAGCTACATGTATGAAATCGTACGAAACACGATCAAATCCTGCAATTAAATCAATTATCTACTCAACTGCAGAGTGGACAAAATTTTCACCAGTAATTGCGAATGCATTAACAGGGGAAGTTGATACAAAAGACATTGAAGCATTAGAGTCGATATCTAAAGTAGCAAAACTTAAGATTCCGGTGATGATTCAAGAGCTTTTTACAAAAAAGATAGCTCAAAAAACTGTTATTGATAAAGATGATATTGAAAAAGAGATATTAAAGTTTTTATAACTTTAATATCT
>Ga0256842_1003048_pt1 | contig 11460 bp, 13 predicted proteins | sample 4559240metaG_FD_185973 | JGI IMG/M metagenome (GOLD analysis project Ga0256842, IMG submission 185973) | Hydrothermal vent microbial communities from Guaymas Basin, Mexico - 4559-240 | ecosystem: Environmental > Aquatic > Marine > Hydrothermal vents | place: Mexico: Guaymas Basin | collected...
TCAGAAGGGTTTGTAAGAGAACTATCTTCCATAGACACTTCAGTCTCCTGTGGAAACAGTGGCAATATCATTTATGCATTAAATCTGGTAAAAGACAAAGCAAAATGTTTTATTAATAAAGAAAAAGACATAAAAGAACATTTTCTTATGCTTAACTCTGCTTAAACAATAAAAAAAAACTTAGAATATTTAAAAAGGAGGAAGAAAATGGCAGTAAAAAGAGAAAACACTTTCTTGGTCATTACCGACTTTGAAACTACAGGGCTTGATCCATTAAGAGACTATCCTATTGAGATAGGATGTATTTTCCTTGATCCAAATCTGGATGTGGTTTCTACTTTTGAAAGTCTTATTTTACCTCCTCAGCCTGAGAAGCTTGTTATTGCTACAACGACTACATTAGATAAGGAATATATTATCCCAGTATGGGAACCCGCTTACCATAGTGCTTTTAATGTGCATGGTATAACTCTTGAGGAATTATTTAAAAAGGGTATCTCTCCTAGAGAGTGTGTAAACAGGCTCTTTGAAATCATAGACTATGTAAAAAAAGAAACAGGACTAAAGAATGGTCGTTTTATCATTACAAGCGATAATGCTCAGTTTGAATTTAACTTTATGAAGCGACTTTTTGCTCTGGCAGGTGAGGAAAAGTGGGTATTTCACTACGCTGCGTGGGATACTAATATTCTTCTTGATTATTTCTTTACTGATATAGGAGATCCTGCTCCCAAGCATAGGGCTCTTGCTGACTGCTGGAGGCTATACAAGCAGTTAATAAGATGTGCTGAGAGGTTAAATTTCTTTAATAAGCCTTAAACCTTAGTAAGATTTGTATAACAGAAAAGAGAACTATGGCTTTGGTTATTCAATTTGGAAACGATAAAATTGTTGTAAATACATCTCTTATTCCCTTTGATGAAGCTCTTTCTGCGGTTAAATCTACTATAGGACGCGTGTGGGATAAGAATAGAAAAATCTGGAAAATTCCATTTAATGAAGAAAACTTTCAAAAAATAAAACACCTTCTTCCCAATACTCAGGTTCAAAAATATGAAAAAATCTTTAACCAGGCAAGCACTTTTATAAAGGAAAAATTTCCTTTTCTCAGACCATATCAGGCTGAAGCTGTAAGTGCTATTCTTCAGGGGAAAAGACTTATTGCACTTCCCCTTGGTAGTGGTAAAACCTTTGTTGCTTTAGCTTACCTTAAGTATATAGATGCCAAAAAGTCTCTTATTATTGTTCCAGCCTCTCTTCTCTATCAATGGCAGAAAGAAGCTAAAGAACATTTTAATCTTGATTCTATAGTCCTTGAAGGAGACAAAACAAAAAGGACTAAAATTTTATCAGAGCTTAAAAACAAGTCTTCTTTTATCCTTATACTTAATTATGAAAAAGTAATTCTTGATGATGTGAAAGAGTTTCTTTATTCTATACCTTTTGATTTAATGATTCTTGATGAAGCCCATAAGATAAAAAATTCTAAGACAAAAACTTATAAAGCTTTGAAAAGAGTAAACTCTGCTTCAACTATCCTTCTTACTGCTACTCCTCTTGTAAATTCTCCTTTTGATATCTTTAATCTGGTAAACTTCATATACCCAGGATTTTTTTTCTATCCAGAGTTTGCTGAAAGATATATAGAATGGAAGGAAATAACAATCAGAAAGAATAGAAAAAGTAGAGGCTATGAAGAAGGCTACAAGGTTATTAAAGTTCCTGAGGGAGCAAAAAATTTAAAGGAACTGCATGAAAGATTAAAACCTGTTATTTTCTTTAAGGCAAAGGAAGAGATTCTTAAAGACCTTCCACCGAAAACTGAACAGGTTTACTGGGTGAAACCTACAAGAACCCAGGTTGAACTTTTTGAATATTACTATGATTTTCCTTATCAGATGGGGGAAGAGGAGGGAATTTTTCTTACATGTCTTAACCTGATGAGACAAGTTGCAGACTCAACAGAACTTCTTATCTCTTCTAATTCTCCCTATGCAGTAAAACCTGCGTCTAAAGATCACCCCAAAATTGACCTCCTCAAAGAAGAAATTCTTCCCTTTATTGATGGGAAGGTTATTATTTTTACAGAATATGAAAGGATGGCTCAGATACTGAAAAGAGAGCTTAAAGAATATAACCCATTTATTCTGGTGGGAGGTAAAGGAAGCAAATACATAGATAAAACTCTTGATGCATTCAGGGAATCTGATTCAAAAGTTCTTATTTCAACAGATGTTATAAACTATGGAAAAAATTTGCAATATATAACCACTCTCATTCATTATGATCTCCCCTGGTCCCCAGCTATTGCCCAACAGCGTGAGGGACGAATTCACAGGATAGGACAAGAAAGCCCTGTTACTGTAATTAAACTTATTACTTTGTATTCAGTAGAAGAAAAAATATTTAAGGCTCTTTATGAAAAGAGTGAACAATTTAAAACAGTAATTGCTGGTGGAAAAGAGGTTGATATAAAAAAAGTGGTAGAGCTTGTCTGGGAGAGGAAACACAGAAAAAGAGTAAAAAACAAAAATAAAGCAAAAACAACAAATACAAAGAAAGAAATAATAGTAAGTGAAGATAGTGAAAATAGTGAAAATAGTGAAAATAAAGAAAGTAAAGAAAATAAAGGAAGCAAGAAGAGAACTCGCTTGATACCTAAAAAGTAAAAAAAGATGTAGTTAAAGCATAGTGCTGATGGAAGTAGAATTTTTGGAGTATGCTAAATTTTTGAAGTATACCATAGAAAATCTCTAATGAGAACTACCGCTCCAAATAGCCATTTAACAGCATATGAAAAGCTCCATAATGCTATAAAAAAGAGAAACTTTAGCCAGAATATGGAATCTATTTCCAAAGAAAGAAGAAGTCCTACAATTTGGGCTATAAAGCTTAATATTTGAAATACTGTAGTGTGTTGAAACAGAAAAAGATAGTAAATATCCAGTTTTAAGCTTTTAAAAATGAGATTTATAGGTGGTTCAGATGTTTTCTTAAAAATTATAGAAAAAACAAAAAGGTGGATGGCAAACAATATTCCTTGAACAGTAAGGAATGTAGAATATATGGCGATAATCCAGGCAAGCTTTTCAGAGAATACTTCTGAAGGAATTATGTATACTACTATTCCAGAAGCTATTCCTAAAAGAAGGAAAATCCATGGAAAAAGATGCTTATACCACTTTTTCCTATGAAGGTCTTGTTTTAAAACTTCACAAAGGAGGAAAAAATATGAAATTCTTTTATTATAAGACATTTTTTAAAATTTACTTGTTAAGTGCCCCCAAGGGGACTTGAACCCCTACCGCTGGCGTGAAAGGCCAGTGTCCTGAACCCTTAGACGATGGGGGCAGTTTAAAAAATTCATAAAAATGGGCTGGGCAGGACTTGAACCTGCGACTTTCAGCTTAAAAGGCCGATACTCTACCAACTGAGTTACCAGCCCAGCATTGCTTACTTGCTTACAGCAAGTATAAATATAACATATAAGATCTTTTTTGTCAACCCCAAATATTTTGTAAAAGACTAAAATCCTTGTAGAAGAAATACTTACAAAAATAATAAAGGAGTAGTTATATTTCCTCTTTTTTTTTGGGGGGTATTTTTTAAGAAAAAAAGAGGGGAGGAACAAGAATGATACCTTTAGAAAAGGCATATTTTTGTGTTAACTGCGAGCACATTGTAAAGTATGAAAAAGGGGAAAAAGTATGCCCTGTATGTGGTTCAGTAGTTATTTTTCCCTTATCAAAGTGGCTCAATAGAGAAGATAACAAAGAAGAGAGATATAAAAGAGAAAATAAGGGTGGAATAAAGCTTGATTTTAGCTGGACAGAATATTTTCTTCTTCTTGCAAGAGTCATAGCATCAAGGTCAAAGTGTGTTAAGCGGAATGTGGGATGTGTAATAGTGAAGGACAGGAGGATACTTGCAACAGGGTATGTGGGTGGTTTTGAAGGTGAAATAGATTGCTCAAGAAAGGGGTATTGTATTTACCGAAAAGAATTCAATGGAGATGTAAAATACTGCAAGGCAATACACGCTGAAATGAATGCTCTTCTTCAATGTGCAAAATTAGGGATAAGCCTTGAGGGGGCAGAAATGTATTGTACTCTTGAGCCCTGTTCAAACTGCCTTGTACATATTATTCAGGCAGGAATAAAGACAGTTTACTATGAAAAACTTTATAATGATACTTCAAGAGAAACAGAAGATGTAAGAAAATATATCCTGAAAAGGAAAAAAGAGAGCGGGAAAGGAGACTTTAAGCTAATTCATTACCCACTTAAACCTGAGGTTCTTAAGATGGCTCAATTGATTTTTACTCCAGACTTTTTGCAGAAAATTAAAACTGAATAAAATAAAAAAGGAGGTGTATTATGGTTCAGGTAGAAGTGAGGAGAGGTGAAAAGGAAAACAATGGAAGAGCTGTTCGTATAGTAAGTGATCCCTTTTGGGCGGTAAAAGTGAAAGTGGTTGTCAGCAATAATAAAAAGGGGGTTTTGGAAAATTTGAAAAAGATAGTAAGTGGTAAAGAAGAGGATGAGCATGAAGAGAATTTTCTTACAGGGGAGAGATTGTTCGTAGTTAATGGGATAGATCTGGCAGAAGCAGTAGAGAGGGTGAAGAAGTATATGGAAGAAGAGGCAAAGGAAGGACAAATTTTATCGTTTGAGGTAGTTATGGGCTGGAAAGTTGAGAGTTCTATAGCTGGCAATCCTATAACACATATCGTTATATATTAGTTATGAGTTTTTTTTAAAAAAAACTAAGATGTAAAAAAATAAATATAAGGAGGGGAAAAATGTCTTCATTGAAAACTCAACACAAAAAGCTTACATTAAGGGATTATGTTTTAATAGGCTTTCTGGTAAGTTTTTCTGTTTTCTTGTGCATAGTTGCTGCTTTTTTATGTATATCTGTATACAAAAGGTCTTTATGGGTAGATGATTTAGCTGTGAGATATAAACATACTACCTATTCTGCAAAAGATGCTGAAAAGAAATTGATAGGTGTTTTAAATTCTCTACCTATTTCAGAGAGAAAAGAAATAACTACGAAGTTAGATCAGGCTGCTCGTAAAATTTCTGATAAAATAGAAGCAGTATGGTTTAGTGGTAAGCCTGTAGTATGTGAAATAGATTCCCTTCCAATAAAAGGGACACCTATTCTCAGGAAAGTGAAAGTTCAAAGGCTTCTTTTTAAAAAGCAGAGGGTTGAAATATCATACGGAGACTCTTTTTACGACATTGTTCCTCTCAGTAAATGTTATGCCCTATTTCCAAGTAAAACAAAAGATTCTACTTTCTATGCTCGTTCAATAGTAATAAAATATCCTCTTAATGATTTGGATTTGCCTACTTCAGAAACATCTCCATTAAACAAAAATAGTGTTACTAATTTTCTTTTTTACCTTGCAAATGCTTATTATTATGACAATAAATTTGCACTATACAGAAAACATTATGAAAAAATATGTCATTTAAGCGAAGAATGCAGGAAAATTATAAAAGAAGCAGATAGGTTAGTAACGGATACACCCAAGCCTCTTCTCTTTTTAAAGGTACCTATCCTGAAAAAGGCTATACAGTGCAAACATGATTACTTAAACGATTACTATACTTTTGAAGCAAAAGCTTTAATTGATTTTTTAAAATCAGCTTCTGTAGATGACATTAAGAGGGCAGTTGTTGTAGAAAAAATATTTATAGTGAAACCTGCTGATAAAAAAGGCACTATTCTTATTCCTATAAAAAATTTTAAGTAGATAAAAATTATAGGTTATGGTAACTATAAGCAAGAGACAAAGAATCTGTGCTGATTGTGGTAAGAAGGGAAGATATGGGTACTGGGGTAGATATTACTGCAGAGAGTGTTTCTTAAAAAGGTTTGGGAAGGATCCAGATAGCGTAGTTGATAGTAAAGGTAGAGGGCATAGTGGGATGCTTCCTCTTTCAGATGAAGAACTCAAAAGAGCTTTGGGACAGCTCTTCATTTTAGGAAGTGGAGAAGATATTCTATTAATCAGAGTTCCTAAAGGAAACAAAGTGTTTGCAAGCCTTTATTTAACACATTATCCACAGTCCAAGGGAATAGTGGGACGCTCTTTGTGTTATCTTATCATTTACAAAAATCAGCTTGCAGGCATAATAGGTGTAAACTCTCCCCCTTATTCTGTTGAAGCAGTAAATAAATTTTTTGGTATTACAAAGGAAAACAGAGATGAAAAGCTGAGAAGAATACTAAACAATAATATTTTCAGGCTTATAATTAGGGAGAAAAACCTTGGGACAAGAGTTTTAAAAGTTTTTCGCAGAAGGGTAAAGGAAGACTATGAGAAAATTTATGGAGACCTCCTTGAAGGACTGATTACTTTTGTAGAACCTCCGCTTTCTGGGGCGGTTTATAAAGCAGATAACTGGACTTACCTTGGAATGACAAAAGGATATGGAGTCTTAAGAAGGGGGGAAAGATGGTTTGATAAAAAGTGGGTAGAAAAGACTCCAAAACACATTTTTGCATATAAATTACAAAAATAAAAGGTAAAAGGAAGAAAGAGTGGAGAAAATAGAAGGAAAAGAAAAAGGAGGAAGAAGAAAGAGAAAGAAACAGCTGAGGGGAGTTCTCAGTCTTTTTGATGGAATTTCCTGTGGAAGACTTGCCCTTGAAAGGGCAGGTATTTCATATGAGAGATATTATGCAAGTGAAATAGACAGGTATGCTGTAGCTGTAACAAGATACAACTTTCCTGATACTGTATTTGTAGGAGATGTGAGGAATATAAGTAAGAAAACTTTCAGAGGAGAAGAAATAGATTTGATAATGGGTGGTTTTCCATGTGTTGATTTATCAGTAGCAGGTAAAAGAAAAGGAATGACTGCAAAGAAAAAGAAAGGAGTAGTTGAAATAACCTCTCTTAAGCAGTATCTTAAGCTAAAGGAAGAAGGCTTTGAGTTTGAAGGAGAATCTTACCTTTTCTGGGAGATGGTAAGACTTATTAAAGAACTTAAACCAAAGTATTTTCTTGTGGAAAATGTTCCTATGAATAGGAAATGGGAGAGAATTATAACATTTGTTCTTGGAGTAATGCCTGTTAGAATAAACTCTGCTCTTGTTTCTGCCCAAAATAGAAAAAGACTTTATTGGACTAATATTCCTGTTAAGGGACAACCCGAAGACAAAGGAATTTTACTGAAAGATATTTTAGAAGAGAAAGTGGATAAAAAATATTTTCTCTCTGAAAGAAATTTTTTATCTCGTTTAGAGATTTATCAAAGATTTGGGAAGTATTTAAAAAATGAAAGGGGAGAATTGTTTCATTCTTCTTATGTCTTTGATAGAGAAAAAAGCCTTTGTATAGATGCTTGTTATTATAAAGGGGTTACACTTAAGGAGTATTTTGTAAGAAAAAAGAGACAGCTTGTTTTTGAGAAAGATGGAGAAAACAGGGTAAGGGTAAGAAGGCTTACTCCTCTTGAGTGTGAAAGGCTCCAAACTCTACCAGACGGCTATACTGAATATGGACTCTTTGAGGATGGAAAGGTAAGAAAAATATCAGATGCTCAGAGATACAGAATGATAGGAAATGCCTGGACAGTAGATGTAATTGCGTGGATTCTGTCATTTATAAAATAGCTTTTTTCTGAGGAGTATTATGGATATGTTTAAGTGGAAACTCACTTTCAAGTTTTTAGATGGTACTCAAGAAACTATCAGGTTTGAGCCTCTTATATAGTATGAGGGACCTAAAATGTTTGTTGATATTGAAGGAAAATTCTTATTAGTATGGTATGAAAACAAAGAAGACGGAGAACTCTGGTTTTTGATAGAAAATCCTTTAAATATAAGGGAGTATATTGCTAATCAAAAAACCCTGAGAGATTTACTTCTTGAGGGGTCTGTTTTCTTGGTTAAACACAATTTTAAAAACGATATATATTTTGTAGAAAGTCAATTGTCTGTGGATGATTTAAAGGAAAATTTCTGCCTTCCAGCAGATGATTCTTTCCTAGGTAGTTTGTATACAGAAACAGATAAACTTTTGGAATTACTACAGGATTCTGCTTTGGTAGATAATAAGAAATAAAAACTTTATTTATACTTACTTATAAAGTAAAGAGCTCTACAAACAAAAAATTAATTTATCTGTTCTTTTTACTAACGAAAATTTTGGACTAAAATCCAATTGTCAATTCCACCTTTCCATTGATTGCTGGTAAGGTGATTTTGTAAAACATGGGAATTTTTTCTATTTCATAACTTCCATCCCTAAAATGTTTTATTCTGATTTTGTATTTTTGAGGGATTTCAAATTTAACCTTCCCTTTAGGAGTTTTAAATACAAGTATTTTACCATTATACCAGAAAGGATATGTTAGTTTTTGTCCAAATTTTGGAATGCCTTTCTTTTTATAAAATTCAAACCTAAGGACATAAATATGTCCTTTGTAATGAGTAATTGTGGAGTTTGAGAGTTTATATTCTCCATCAGCAAAACCACCTACAAAATTAAAACTTGCTTTTGCTTTTAAAACTCTGAAATCAACAGTTTTTGCTAATTTCTCTTCTTCAAGAAAGAATTCCTCCAATTTTTTAATTTTAGCCATGCATGAATCTATTTTTAAAAAAACAAAAATTAAAATTAAAAAATTTGGTAAAATTTTCATCTTTATTTGATGTTTCATATGTAAGGTCTTATGTATAAACCACTTTTTTAAAAAAATATATCTTTTAAGTTCTTTTATGTCAATTCTGGAACTCTTGTTATTCTTTTTATATTGACAGGCCTCTAATAAAATGTTAAGTTTGCTAAAAAATAACAGTTAGAAGAGAAAAGAGAAGGAAAATCTTTAATGATGTTATACCTTTTTGTTTTTTTCTTTGGTCTTACTCTGGGGAGTTTCTTTAATGTGGTTATTTACAGACTGCCAGAAGGGAAGTCCATAATAACTCCAGCTTCCCACTGTCCTTATTGTCAAACCCCTTTAAAGTGGTATCACAACATTCCTGTCATTTCTTATGTTTTCCTTAAAGGAAAATGTGCTTTTTGTGGACAAAAAATTTCTCCCAGATATCCATTGGTGGAGTTTTTAACAGCCGTTTTGATTCTTTTAACTTATTATAAGTTTTCTCCATTTATATCGTGGAAAGCTTTTGTCTGGGCACTTTCTTTTGTGCTTTTTCTTATTCCCATTACTTTTATTGATTTTGAAAAAAAGATTATTCCCGATTCCCTTTCCTTAGGACTTCTTTTTTTGGGCTGGCTTTTTGCTTTGATAAAGCTAAATCCGCTTTTTGATTTTAAACACTCTGTTTTTAAACTTATGGGGGCAATTGGAGCTTACTTGGGATATGAAAGCTTTTACTCTGTGATTCTAAGTGCTTCAGTTATAGGGATAGCTGTGGTTTTTTGTTATTTTTTATACGGCAAACTTTTTAAGAAAGATATTAAAACGCCGGAAGAACTAATGAAATGGGAAATTCCTTTTGGGCCGTTTTTGTGTTTAGGAGCTCTTCTTTATTTGTACGGTTTTTTTAGGCTTGTTCCTTTTAATTAGGATAATTGTTAAGTGGAATAGTTTATGCTGTATGCTGTATGCTGTATTTTTTCCTTAAAAAGGAGAGTATTAACATACAAATTTATTGTAAAATAAACAAAAAAAGAAAAAAGTATTAAAGAGGTAAGTATTAAAGATATAGTTATCCCTTATTTAAGGGAATATTCTTCTAAAAAAGAAAATAAAAAAAAGGAGGTGTAGATATGGCAAGGGTGTACTTAAAAGTTAAAGAAGTAGATAACCAAAGGTTCTATTATAGAAATTATGGTGAAGAGGGACATGGACGGAATTCATATCGGTTGTGGGTGCATTATTCTTTAGTGCAAACTGATGAAAATGGAGACCCTTACATTGAGTTTCCTATAGCAGCAAGAATTGACGAAGGAAAGAAGCCAAGGACTCTTATTTTACGACCTGATAATCAGCACTGGGTAACTGCTATATCTATTAAATGTGGTTATAGAGGAGAATCCAGCTTTGAAATAAGAGAAGAAGGAGTAACAATGTATCCATACTACATATACCATAGTCCAAGAGGTAGGCTTGGGGTGAGTATGGGGGCACTATTAGAGGTGCCCAACGAATTGAATGCCATAACACTGGAGTGGGAAAGAACTGGCAGGTTATATGGGGAGCCAGCTAATGGAGTAACAATTGTGTATAGAGATGGAAGGGTAGAAGAGATTGAAGGAGTAAGCTTAGAAGATCTGGAAGAACTTAAAGAGTTAGGAGAACTTAATGAAAATAATGAAAGTAACGAAAATCCTGATAAAAACAAGGTTAGAAAATTTAGGAAGAGGTAGTAGTAGGATTTACAGCAAAGGACTTACAGCAAGCAAAAAAAAGGTTTAGCTATGTCAAGCTTTTTTGATAAAGTTGTTGAAAGAATTTTTTACGAGAGGTTGGAACTCTTAAATAGACTTTCGGAAAAAGAGATAATAGTTCCTACGGTTGAACAAATTATTTTAATAAATGAAAGAATAATGGAATTTTATGGAGGGATCCACAGTATTAGGGATAGGAATTTACTTGATTCTGCTATTGGGGCAGTTTATAACCATATTAATTATTCAGGTGAGAAAAATGTTATTTTTCTTTCTTTGCTTTTAGCTCAAAAAATAATACAGTCTCATCCTTTTATAGATGGAAATAAGAGGACAGCAGTACTTACCTGTGATTTGATGCTTGAGATGAATAATGTTTTTGAAAAATTTTCAAATGATTTTTTGTATAAATTTTCTTACAATGTAGCAAAGGGGAAAATAAAAACTCCCGAAGATCTTAAGGAGCTTTTATTTACAAAATTTTCACATAAATGCAGAAGAAAAGGTTCTTTCCGTCCATAAGAAGTGCTTTGAGATTATTAGTGCATATAGAATTTTATGATTGTGGTACCTTGCAGAATACTTGCTGTATGTTAATAATAAATTATAATAAATCCTTGAACAGTTATCAAGGAGGTAAAGAGTTATGGTAGAATCCTTGAGTGAAGAAGAAAAAGTTGATTTTTCAGAGAGGCATTCGTTTTTAGCTTTTGAAAGGTTTAAAGAAGCTGAGGAATGTTTTGAAGGAGGAAAGTATCCAGCTTGTATCTATGATTGTTATTATAGTGTTTTTCACATCACGAAAGCTGTTCTTTATCTCTTAGGAGTAGAAGCCCAAACTCACAATGAAGTGTATAGAATGATTTCTCTTCACCTCTTCTCCAAAAAAGAGGAAGGGAAAGTACTGAGCAGGATTTTTTTACAACTGAGAAATCTCAGAAATAGCATAGATTATGATGTTTTATTTTATTTCAATGTTGGAGGGAGAAAAGGATTGATACATGAAGCTAAAAAGGCTTTAGAAGATGCAAATTGTTACATAACTGTTATGGAAAAAATTAGGAAAAGACTTATTGAAGAAA
>Ga0256842_1003050_pt1 | contig 11453 bp, 8 predicted proteins | sample 4559240metaG_FD_185973 | JGI IMG/M metagenome (GOLD analysis project Ga0256842, IMG submission 185973) | Hydrothermal vent microbial communities from Guaymas Basin, Mexico - 4559-240 | ecosystem: Environmental > Aquatic > Marine > Hydrothermal vents | place: Mexico: Guaymas Basin | collected...
GATATAACCCTCTACAGGTCTTGTGTAAACTTTGGATACTATTTTACAATATCCTTTGACCTGAAGCCTGTAAGATTCTTTTATATCTTCTTCTTCAGGCAAATGGCTTTTAAAATCCACAACTACTGATCTTTCAGGATAAATAACCACTCTATCAGGTCTAAAAAGACTGCTTCCAGCAAAAAAACTCCTCTCTTTAAGGATCTTTATAGAAGAGGCATCACTTTTTTTGGGAAAAAAGAGTTTGCTTATATCAAGAGAAAAAACCCCTTTAAGGACATTGAGAAAATCTTTTGATACATTCCACATATCTTCCCTTTCTCCCAATAGGGCAAAGGCCTTTTTTAAAGGAGAAAGAAGGTCCTGGGAGTCTTCAAAATAGGTTATAAAGCTTAATGCAAGGTGAAGGATTTCTCCTTTTCTTTTTCTTAAAAATTCCTCTTCAGTAAAGAACACATCTTCTGTATGTTTGATCTTTATCTGAGAAAAAGGATACTTCACCCCAACTCTCCCTTTATTTACTGCTTTTTTCTAAAGCTTCTTTTACAAGGGTTTGCATCCATGCAGAAAAAGGAGGAATACCTCTTACAGGATAATCTAGAAAATAAATATAAAGCCTTTTTTTTGCTCTGGTAAGTGCTACATAAAAAAGATGAAAAAGCTCCTGTGCCTGTATTGCGAGTTTTCGATCTCTTATAATCTGAAGTTCATCTGGAAGAAGATTTTGATTTAAAGTCACCAAAGCCCTTTTTCCATTTACTTCTACTTCTTCAAAAAGTTTTGAATAATTTAACCTCCAATCTGTAAAGGGCAAAAATACTGTATCAAACTCCAGTCCCTTTGCCTTGTGAATAGTGAGCACCCTTATGGCTTTTACATTTTCTGGAAGCCCAATTCTCTCCTCTGCTCCTCTTTCATCCCAGAATTTAAGAAATCCAGAAAGCCCTGGTCCGTTCTCAAGAGAATAAAGATGAGCCACTTCAAGGAGCCTTTCAACAAAAGGATCTTCTTCAAATGATATATCAAAAAACTCAATTGCTGCCCACAAAAGTTCATAAGGCTCATATCCAACAACTCTGTGCTTTAACATCTCTACAACACAAAGCACCTCTTTTGAAAAAAACTCCTTTTCCCCAAGCCACCTTTTTGAAAGCTCTCCCTCTTCTGATGGCATAACAGAAGATACCTTATTCATAAGTCCTGAAGCAAGAACTCCATAAATAGAAAGTTCATCATTTGGATTTTCCACAAGTCTTAAAAGGGAAATTAGCCCTTTTACTTTTGGACATACTCCTATTTTTAATGCATTTTCTGTAATTACTGGCAAACCCACTTCAAAAAGCCAAGAAGATACTTCCTCTGCTTGTTCATTTTTTTTAACAAGCACTGCTATTGTTTTTTCTCCTCTATCTTCTGCTGTTTCCCATTCCTCTTTTACTTTTACAACAAGATCCTCTTTTAATTTCTCAAGCCCTTCTTCCTTTGAAGATGCCTTTAATATAACAGGATCAACCAAAGCCTCTTTGTCCTCTAAAACATGAACGCTTTTTTGTTTGTGTCCACTAAATGCCTTTATAAGATTTTCAACAAACTCTTCTTTTCCTGCATCTGATATGCTTCCTAAAACAAAATTTACTACGCTCTTTTTCCCTTTGATATTCATTTTGGGCTGAACTTCTTTTTGAAAAAGAGTCTTTCTGTTTGCAAAGTTTTCAAAAAGATTGTTGAAAAAGTTCACCAGTCTAAAGTGGGAACGGTAATTTTTAGAAAGAACCTCTTCCACTATGTCTTCAGGTGTTAAGGTTGGGAAAAAGGGTCTTTTTTTGTCAAACAATCTGTGATAGATCGTCCAATCTCCACCTCTCCAGCCGTAAATTGCCTGTTTAGGATCACCTACCACAAACAGACTTCCATTTTCTTCAGATGCAAACAGTTCACTAAGAAGAGGCTGAATAGCTTCCCATTGGTCTTTAGATGTATCCTGAAATTCATCAAACAGAAAATGCTTAAATTTGTTGCCAAAATAAGCATAAACCAATGGTGGAAACTCCTCTTTTCTCAAGGTCCTAAGGATAAGTGATGTCCAGTGCTCGCTTCCTAAAAATAGTCCCTCTTCTGCTGATCGCTCTTCTGCCCCTTCTTTGAGAAGTTTAAGAATCTTGTAATATCCAGCAAGCCTGCAATAGACAAATTTTTCAAAATACCACTGTTTTATCCTCTGAGCAAGATCTTTTGCATCTTCAATAAGTTTTTTTACACAAGCTTTAAGGTTATTGTTCTTTATTTGATCAATAGATTTTTCTAATGAATCAAAAATTGAACTTTTATTTTTTAGACCAGCCAAATCGTCCCACGAAGCTTCCCAAAAAGGAATAAGCTTTCTTCTACCCAATTTTAAAGGAATGTCTTTTAACATAAGAAATAGATCTTTATAGATCTCAGCTATTCTTCTTTTATGTTCCTCAAATTCTTTTTTTTCTTTTTCTGATAAGGTAAGAAATTCTTTTTCATCTCCAATAGAGATTATTGGATAAAGGTCTTCAATAAAGTGTTTTTTCATAGAATTTTCAGGATAAAACCCTCCTTTCATATCATACAAGAGATAGGTCTCAAGAGCCTCTTTCCATGCGTGTCGTATAGACCTGTTGTTCTTTGCAATCTCCACAAGTAGCTCGTTAAAGACTTCCTCTAATATCCTTTGTGTTTGAAAGACAACCCGAGAATCAGGTTTAAGATTCAACTCAAAAGAAAGGCCTCTTAAAATGGACAACAAAAAACTATCAATAGTTCGGACCTGAAAATCAAAGTAATGATCAATTATGGTATCTATCCAAGCCTTGGCATCTTCTGGTTTAAGTTTAACTTCTTTTTGAAGCACATCTTTGGCAAAAGGAGTCTCAAATGCTATTTCTTTTAAAAAACGAAGGATCCTCTCCTTCATTTCAGCTGCAGCTTTATTGGTAAAAGTAATGGCTATTATGCTTCCGAGATGTTCAGAAGAAGGAGGAGATTCTGATAAAAGTTGAAGATACCTTAAAGCCAAAGCAAAGGTCTTTCCTGCACCAGCAGAAGCTCTTTTTCCTATAATTTTGGGTTTGAGCATGGTTTACACAATTAGCGGACATTGTTTTATAAACGAAACACATCTAATCCAAGATCTTCTAAAACTTCTAAAACCTCTTTTGTGTATTCTTTGGTAAAAGTGATTTTTATTATTGCTTCTGTGTTGTCTATTACAGTTGTGCATGCCAAGTTATCATATCCTTCAAAGATAAATTTTATAAAAGCAATATTAGAAGGATCGGTTTTGACATATACATGTTCTGACCAAACCTCTTTCATATAACTTCAGCACCATCTTTTTTAACAATCACCATATCTTCCCACCTTATCCCGCCCCAACCAGGAAAGTATAAACCAGGTTCAACAGTTATCACCATGTTTTCTTTTAATTCTTCTTCACCTTGAATCCCTAAAGATGGTTCTTCATGAACTTCTAATCCTACTCCATGCCCTAAAGAATGAGTGAAGTTTTTAGAAAGACCGTATTTTTCAAAAAACTCCACAACCATATTATAAAGCTCTTTTGCCTTTATCCCCTCCTTTATGTGATTTAAAGCTATCTGTTGAGCTTCTTTTACGATGTCCAAAAGCTCTAAAAACTTCTTTGATTTCTTTTCCCCAATCCAAAAAGTTCTTGTGTGATCAGAACAATAATCATTTACTCTACATCCAGAATCGATCAAAAGAATACTCTCTTTGTCTATTTTTTTATCAGAACTTCTATGATGGGGTATAGCACTATTTGGACCTGCTGCAACAATTGGAGAAAAAGCCAATCCTTGGGCATCTCTTTCTTTAAAGAATTTTTCTATTTCCCATGCCAGCTCTTTCTCTTTATACTTTACAACCTCTATTCCTTCAATGGTTTCAAAAAGTTTACGATTTAAACTAGCAGCTCTTTTTATCGCACTTATTTCTTTCTCGTCTTTTACCTTTCTTAACTCCTCTACCAGACCTTTGACAAAAGGTTTTAATGAAATCTCTTTTCTCAAAGCATCATAAAGCTCGTATGTAACAACCCCTGCTTCAAACCCCAGATTCTTTATACCTGTACTTTTTATAAATTCCCTAAGCTCCTTTAATCTGTTCTTTTTATAAATAAACACACTTTTTTCATCTAAAATACTTTTTGCAATTTCCTCATATCTGCTGTCTGTGCACAACCAAAGGTCTTTTTCACTAACTATAACACATCCCGCGCTCTCATTACATTGAGGATCAAAAAGTTCAAAACCCGTAAGATAAAATCTGTTTGGGGCGTATAAGACTAAATATCCATCTATATCATTTTCTTTTAACTTTCTCCTTAAATTTTCCACTCTTTTTTCAAATACTCTTTCCATCTATCCTATTTCCTTTCAGAACATTTGATAACCTTAAAAAGGTTTTTCGTAGCCTCTTTTAAATATAAACGGACATTTTTCATTGCTTCCTCAAGAGAAACAGGCCCAGGCACAATGCTAAAAGCACTGATAATTCCTAAATCTTCTAGGTTTGTAAGTCCATCCTCAACGATTCCTGCAAGCACAATACAGGGAACACCATATTTTTTGGCACACAAAGAGACCCCTGCTGGTCCTTTTTTAAAAAACACTTGACTATCAAGCTTTCCTTCAGAAGTAATAGCCCAATCACAACCTTCCATCTTTTCGTCAAGCTTGAGCAGTTTTGTCATCACCTCAATACCGGGTTTTAATTTGGCATCCAAAAATGCATAAAGACCTGCTCCAAGACCTCCAGCAGCTCCTGCTCCAGGAAGATAAGCAACCTCTTTGTTTAGATCTCTTTCTATAAGATGAGCCAGGTTCTTTAAACCTTCTTCTAATAATTCAACATCTTCAGGCCCAGCGCCTTTTTGTGGACCATACACCCTGGCTGCACCGTTTTCTCCAATTAAAGGATTCTCAACATCACATATCACCTCAATATCAACATCTTTTATTCTTGGATCAAGATTTGATATGTCTATCTTTTTTATCTTTACGAGCTCTTTTCCTATAGGATAAATGGGCTCACCCTTTTCGTCTAAAAACTTAACCCCAAGCGCTTGTGCCATGCCTACTCCACCATCGTTTGTAGCGCTTCCACCAATTCCAACTAAAATCTTTTTAACTCCTAAATCTAAACACGCAGATATAAGCTCTCCAGTTCCATAAGTGGTGGTGTATAAAGGATTCCTCTCCTCTTCTTTTAAAAGGGCAAGCCCACTTGCCTTTGCCATTTCAACTGCTGCAAGTTTTAAGTTTGGAACATAACAAAAAGCTGCTTTAACTTTCTTAAAAAGAGGCCCACACACCTCCTTTTCCAAAATCTCACCATCAAAAATATCCCTCAACACATCTACAAGATTGTCTCCACCATCAGAAAAAGGAACTTTTATCACTTTTGCCTCTGGAATTACTTCTAAAATCCCATCTTCAATCACATCTGCTGCTTCTTTAGCACTCAACGACCCTTTAAATGCATTTGGAGCTACTAAAACTTTCATAACTTTATCCTTTGCATATTCTATGACCTTCTACTGAAGCCCTTTGCATATACTTATTCAAAAGACCATAAAGATATCTCATCGCATAATCATAACCCTTTAGTGCCACATTTAAAGTGTAATTTAAAACCCTAGTTGTCCAAAGCTTAAAAAGAAGCTCCTGCCAATGAGGATTTTGATGATCATAATGTTCTAACAAAACCAGATAAGTCTCATACCACTGCCACTCATCCATAAACTGAAAAGAGGGATATTTCTTATTTTTAATCATCCCATCCTTTATCTTTTGTGGAAATAGATCTAACAGTTCTTCCATTTCTTTGGTCCAATTATCCAAAAGAATAGTGAAACTCCCTTCTATGTCATAGCTTATCCTCTCAGTTATATGAGGTGGGACAACATCAGGATGTTCAGCTCTATGAACTATTCCACCGTATGTGGTCTTTTCTACTCTTTCTGAATTTTCTGACTTGAATTGCATTTTACTAAGAGATTGAAGAACAGCAAAACATTCTAAAACCATATTTCTCAAATCAGTTAACCTTCCATAAGATTTATGGGATTTTCCTTCTGAGATATATGTCTCATACATAGGATATCCATATTTTACAGTAAAAAAAGTATACATCGTATCTATTCCCCAATCACTCTGCTCCTGAACCATCTTCTCATTGACCAATTTTTTTACTACCTTTCTTTGCAACAAAAGTTCACCACCAAGAGGCTGTTCTATCCATGGAAGTTCAGATGTGGGCCAAAGGATACAAAATCCTGTTTTTGTGATCATCCATGTTACCATTGCATCTGTACTGGATCTTGGGAAATAGTGTCTTACAACTGGATAATGTAGGTCAGCTGCCTCTTCTGCCTTTGTTATCCAATTTGGGCCAAAGGTCTTTATATCTGAATCATAAAAGTGGATCCTAGTATATTTTGTATTTTCCAAAAAAAACTTTAAAGCAGTGTTCATACCATCGCCTTTTCCAGGACGCTTATTTCCTATCCTTTCTTGGATAATCACATCTATTCTTTTTTTGTAAGTCTTTATAAGCTCCATTTTTACATTCATAAGCGCATGATAGGTTTCCTCTCTTTCATACCCAACACATAAAACATGTTTTACTCTAGGATGTTCTGCTGCAATTTTTACATTTCTTATCACCACATTTACATCTTCTGTTTTAAAAGGAAAAACTACTAAACTCATAAACTCCTCCTCTAATTTTTTATAACAAGAATAGAACCCTTTGCTTTACTTATGATATTTTTAAGGACTTCTTCATCTATTATATTTCTATCCCAAGGAATGATAAACCATCCTTCTTTCAAAATTGAACTCTCATAGGCAAAATCAGATGGATCTTCAACTTCTAAGATTCTAAAATAGACATTGTCAAAAAGATCACCTAATTTTTCTCTTAATTGATTTCTAATTTCTATTCCATATTCGAGTTTTTTGACAGGTATTAGGATCACAAGCTGTGAAAACTCTTCTCTTTTTATAAAAAGGGCCAGATTAAAAGCCTTTTTAAATAAAGGAGTATTGAAATAAAACAAAAATATAGGCGCTCCTTTAGGTGGCTTTTTGCCCAGTATAAGGATATTTTTTTTGCTTTTAAAAATAATATCCTGGGCTGTTGAACCCAAATGAGAAATACCTTTAGAAGACCATCCGCTCTTACCCAAAATAACCAGATCTGCCTCTTCTGAAGCAGAAAGTATCTCACTGCTTACCCATCCTCTGGTAACAGTAAAATTCCAAGGAATTCTTAATCTAGAAGAGATCTCAGCAATCTTTTGGTTTATCTTTTCAGCAATTGTTCTTAACTGATATTCTATTCTATGTCTTTGAACAGGAATACTTCTAAAGGTGAACAAACAAAATTCTCTTGCTAAAGGAGAATCACATAGCTTTAATATGTTCACATCTTCTACAAAAAGGCCTGTCAGTCTGGCTCTCATATAATGAGCTAATCTTGCTGCTGTTTCTAATGCAGAAATGCTTTGAGGTGATGCATCTAAAGCCACCAAAATTTTGTTAAACTTTAAAAAAGTATCATTATTATTTCTTTCCATCCCCTTTTTCCCCCTGCTCAGAAAGCTTTAATCTTTTTTCAGCTAATTCTTTTAATCTTCTTTGAACAATACCATTTATAGTATTTTCAGGAAATACATTGTTTTCATCAGGAACACCTGCTTCCATATCTGTTAATATCTCCATTCCCTCATCTACATGGGAAATAGGATATATATGGAACAGCCCCTTTTCTACTGCTTCTATTACTTCGTCTTTTAACATAAGGTGTTTAACATTTGCTTTGGGAATTATTACTCCATGTTCACCTGTCAATCCCCTATCTTTACATAGATCAAAAAAGCCTTCTATTTTTTCATTTACTCCACCTATAGCCTGTATCTCTCCGTGTTGATTTATAGATCCAGTAACAGCAATAGATTGTTTTATAGGAATATTGGATATTGCTGAGAGAAGGGCAAAAAGCTCTGCAGAAGAGGCAGAATCACCTTCAATACCGCTGTAAGATTGTTCAAACACCAAAGTAGCAGATAAAGACAAAGGTTGATCATAACTGTATCTAGCTCCTAAAAATCCAGCTAAGATCAAAACCCCTTTAGAATGGATCGGTCCACTGAGCTTAACTTCTCTTTCAATATCTATTACTTCTCCTCTTCCCATCCTCACTCTGGCTGTTATTCTACTTGGCCTTCCAAATTCATAATCTCCAAGTCTTATAACAGATAAACCATTGATCTGTCCAACCTTTTTACCCTCTGTATCTATTAAGATGGTATCTCTTTTGATCTCTTCAAATATCCTTTCTTTAATCCTGTTTGACCTAAAAATCCAAGAATCTATGGCCTTTTGAACATCTTCCCTTAAAACCACATCTCCATTTCTCTCTTTTGCCCAAAAGTTAGCCTCTTTTGCAACTGATGAGATCTTTTCTATTTGAGAACTCAACCTCTCTTTGTCTTCTGCTATTCTAGATCCATATTCTATAAGTCTTTCAATTGCCTTTTTATCAAAAGGTAAAAGTCCTTCTTTTTTTACCATTGAAGCAATATACAAACAATAAAAGATCTCGCTGTCTTTTTTTCTATCCACAATTGGATCAAAATCAGCAGCTATTTTAAAAAGTTTTTCAAATTCAAGGTCAAATTCTCTTAAGATAAAATATATTAAAGGATTGCCCACAAGTATCACCTTTATATTAAGAGGAATCGGCTCTGGCTCTAATGCTATTGTAGTAATGAGGCTAAACATCTCTGCTAAAGACTCAATTTTTATCTTTTTAGACCTAAGGGCTCTTTTAAGCCCATCCCATGCACCTGGGTTTATAAGAAGCTTATGGGCATCAAGTATCAAATAACCACCATTTGCTTTGTGCAATGCACCTGGTTTTATTAAATTAAAATCAGTAATAAGAGCACCCATAATTGAAATGTGCTCTACTCTTCCAACTAGGTTTGACAAAGTGGGATTGTCTTCATATACAACAGGAGCTCCTTTTAACTCACTGTTATCTATTAACAGATTGACTTTATACCTTCTCAAAAAAGACAAGTCCATTCTCTTATCCATATAAGTTAGAGGGGAAGGATGAGGCATTGGAGGAGGTGGTGGGAGTTCTGGCTGAAGAATAAAAGGCACATTGTTAATTATATCTTCTTCCATTTCTTCCAGAAATTTTAAAACATCTTTCAAGTCAGAATATTTAGATTTTAAACTCTCCATCAAAGAAGAGATGGTATATTGTGCCACCTCCCTATCTAACTGCTTCAGCTTCTCCCTCATCTCTTTTTGCCACTGGGGCATCTTTTGAAAAATCTTTTGGGCTTCCTTTTGGATATTTTGGATCTTTTCTTCTATCTCTCTCCTCTCCTCTTCTGGTAGTCTATGATATTCCTCTGGTGGTATAAGCTCTCCATTTTCCCTTACAGGTGCAAATATAATACCTGTGGGGGTTCGCAGTATAGCAAGACCATTTTGCCTTGCAAGTTCATCTAATTGTTGAAAGGCCTTTTGTTGTAATTCTTTAATTTCTTCTTGAATCGCCTGTGATTGATTTTGATATTCTTCGCTTTCAAAGGCAGCTTTTAAAGAATTTTTTGCCTCTTCAATAAAGTTTTCTATATCTTTTTCAAACTCTTTTCCTTTACCTGGAGCCAGTTTAATACATTTGGGTTTGCTTGAATCTTTAAAGTTATTTACATAACACCAATCAGATGGGGTTTCCTTTTTTTCTGCTATTTTATGCAAATACTCTCTTATAAACTCATGTCTTCCACTACCTTCAATTCCGTAAACAAAGATATTATATCCATCTAAATCAATTCCTGTGCCTACCTTAAAAGCTTCAATTGCTCTTGGTTGAGGAAGGTAAGATATAAAATCTTTTAATGTAAGATTATCCGTGGTGTTAAAATTTAAATGGTCTAAAACACATCTATTGTACAGATCTGAAGGTGACAATTCTTTGTGTTTCATTTAATCCTCCTAGGTGTTTTCTAGGGTTAAACATGGTATTGTAATATTACATTAAGAAAAATAAATTATCAAGGGTTGAAAACTTTGGGTATTCTTTACAAATGATGTTATTCTTGTCCATTTTAACCTATAATTATCTTCTATCATTATAAACGTTGAAAACATATCCAAATCAACATCATTTGCAAAGAATACCATTCTTTTGAACAGCTTTTCGAACAAACTCAAAGATTATTGACAATAGAAGCAAGGTCAGATTTTATTCGCTTCACCTTATTTCTTTTTTGTCCCGATGAGCTTGTTAAAAGAAAAGAGATTATAAGATTAGATAAAGAGTTGATATTTTGAATAGGTGTAGATGAAGAGATTATTTTGAGTTAAAGAGATAATATTGTAAAAAATAAAATCTTTGATTATCCTTTGCATTATTAGATAATCTTGTGGTAGAATATAAAAACTGCCCGTCGCTGAGTTTTGGCATTATAACGATAAACAATACAAAAAAGGCTAAAAGATGAAAAAAATTACTACAATACTACTAGGGTTCTTAATTACATTCATTTCTGGGATAATATTAACTAACATAACACCTCCACTCGTATCAAAATTTATACCCACATTACTAGGAAGTTTTTTTGTAGGGTACATAATAAAGGAAAAGGGATGGTTCTTCGGAATTTTAATAGCTGGTTTAAATATAATCGCTATAATTACTGTGCTAAAACTTATTGCATTACCATTACAGGAAAAACCAGTATTATCTATCAATTTATTAGAGATCTTCTTTCTTTTTATTGCAGGTGCATTAGGTGGTTTTATTGGGGAAATCTGTAGTAATACCAAAACTATTGTGTAAATCATTTTATAGATGTATAATTTAGTCATTATGAGAACGATAGATAGAACAGTAATAAAAGAAAGTATAGAAGAATTGAAAGATCTTCAAAAGAAAGTTTCACACCGCCGTTTTGTTCTTCGTATACAGATGCTTATATTTTTAAAGGAATATCCCCGGAAGCCATTAAAAGAGATAGCCAAAATACTTCATCTGCATTATGACACATTAAAGAAATGGTGGAAGAAGTATAAGGAAAGGGGATTAGAAGGGTTACTTGAGTGGAAAGTGAAGGGATATCCGGGGAAGATGAAGGAGGAACAACTTAAAGAATTTGAGAAAGAACTTAATGAGAAAGGATTTAGCAGTCAGAAAGAGATGATGAAGTGGATATATGAGAGATTTGGAATTAAGTACTGCCAACAGGGGATATCGAATTTATTGAAGAGGATAGGAGCAAAGAAGAAGGTAGGACGGCGGGTGAATGTGAAGAAGGATGAGAAGAAAGAAAGGGAATTCAAGGAAAAGAGATTTAAAGAGATAGCAAGCGAGAATCCAGA
>Ga0256842_1003051_pt1 | contig 11453 bp, 11 predicted proteins | sample 4559240metaG_FD_185973 | JGI IMG/M metagenome (GOLD analysis project Ga0256842, IMG submission 185973) | Hydrothermal vent microbial communities from Guaymas Basin, Mexico - 4559-240 | ecosystem: Environmental > Aquatic > Marine > Hydrothermal vents | place: Mexico: Guaymas Basin | collected...
CATTATTATTAGGTGCTCCAACAATAATAGTATTTCCATCGTCGCTAATAGCTACGCTTGACCCAAAAAAATCATCAGATGTATTACCATTAATGGATCCGCCTATTTGCGTTAAGGTTCCTGATGTATCTAAATCGTAGACCCTAACACTACCAGAATTGCCTGCAACTTCATCACTATGAGGGGAACCTACTGCGAGTCGTTGTCCATTATTGTTGATACAGACTGCGGAACCATAGGTATCTTCATTTGTGTTTCCATATAAATTCCCCGCTTGCTGAACCCATTGTGCGTTAACGATTGAAAAGCTTAAAAGAATAATTGCAAGTAGAAAAAGTTTAAGATATTTCATTGTTGAATATGTTTGAGTGATAATAGAAAATTAGTTATTTTAATCTGCAATATACTAATACTTAGCTAGTAAAAAAAGAGAACCTAAAAATTATTATCAATAAACAATAAAATTTAAAAACGAGAGTAATTATTTATTATTAATTAACTTTACCACGAAAATAAATTTTTATGAGTGAGAATATTATTTTGATAGATAAAACTGATTCGACAAATGAGTTGGCTAAGGAATTCTTAAAAAGAAAAGAATATAGCTTGCCATTTATTGTTCAGAGTCTGTTTCAAACCAAAGGTAAGGGTCAATACGATAAGTCGTGGGAAAGCAATGCCAAAGAAAATCTACTGATGAGTTTGGTAATAAAAGCACCACCTATAGATATAGAAAAACAATTTGATATTTCGAAAGCAGTAGCTGTAGCAATATTAAAAGTTCTATCAAATTATACCGAACAAAAAGTATCAATAAAATGGCCAAACGATATTTATGTTAATGATAATAAAATATCAGGAGTGTTAATTGAGAATACAATTGTTGGAAAAAAAATTGATGTTTGTGTAGTAGGAATTGGCTTAAATATTAACCAAACTCAATTTAGTAGTAATATACCAAATCCTGTCTCGTTGAAACAACTTGCAGAAAAAAGTTTTAATATTAGTAGGATTAGGGATGAGCTTGTTGAAGAAATAAATAATCAGATAAAAGACATCCAGCAAGTAGGCTTATTTTATCTCCAGAATTTATATAAGAAAGATTTTCTGAGTCGTTTTGTAGACAACAAAGAAAAAGAGTTTTTCGGTGTTATTTTGGGAGTTAATGAAGTAGGTTTATTAAAAGTTCGATTAGAAAATAAAATTGTGAGAACTTTTGCTAATAATGAAATTAGATTTCTATTACCAGAAATGAATTAATTGTTACCATCTATTTAATCAGTATTCCCTTTTGCAATTTGTGTATTGCTCTCCCCAAGCTTTAGTATTATATTTACATCACAAAAATAAGTAATTATGAACTTACTAGTGAAAACTAATACGGCTATTTATTATCGGCCGTGTTAGCTTTCTAAAGTTAAAAACCACTCAAAAATGAATTTTAATATAAAGAAAGATTGGCGAATAGAGGGTAATAAAAGATATCTTAGAGGAGATTATCAATCTGCTATTAAGTTATATTCAAAAGCAATTTTAGAAGATGAACTTAATTATGAGGCTTATTATAATAGAGGAATTGCTAATCATGATTTAGGTTTGTTTCATTCAGCTATCGAAGATTTCACTTCTGCTATTCAACTGAATAATAATTTTTCAGAAGCTTATAAAAGTAGAGCACTGTCTTATTATTCATTAAATAATAGTAAAAAAGCTCTTGAAGATTATAACAAATCTACTCAATTATCTGCGGCAAGCTAGGGAATTACTCTATTAATTAATCCAGACATTTTCTGAATTGCATTTTTAATTTTTTGCTGCTGAATTAATAATTCATTTTCTTTTTCTATATCTAAGGGTTTTGTATTAGAAATAAGTTTTATTTTTCTTTCTATTTCTTTAGATAATTTATTCAACGATCGACTTTTGTATATTATTATATTGTTAGGAATCAGCTCACTTAGTTTTCTTTCTTCTTTTTCGATAACAATATCTTGTTTTTCGTACAATTGACTTAATTCGTATTTAGAAACAATAATATCAGAAGAAACTTTTGAAATATAAGGGTCTGTGTGCTTAATAAAAAAGTCCTGACTTATTTTCCCTTCAACACGATGATATTCGAAGGCCCGTAAGAATATATCTGCATAAATCTCATTAGTAAAATTAATTTCATCAATCATTAATTCATCGAAGATATATTGAGCCACTGTTTTAATCTCAATTTCGTGAATATCATTTTCTATTTCGAGATTATTATTACCATATTTAATTAAATATTTAAGCAAAGCAACTTCTATAGTATTAAAATATTCTTTACCAAATTCGTTATAGTCTTTAACTTCCGATTGACTAGGAGAAAATTGCCTATTCGATTCTGTAGAAGGGAGATTAAATTGTTGCTTATTTTCTTTTTCAATTATTTTATGAATTCTTTTTCGAACTTCATTATTAAGAATATCTTCTTTTATCTTCATGATAATTGAAGTAGTTCTTACGTATTCTGTTCTCAGAAAAGTATCGGAAACTTTCGAAATAGAATCTATAATGCTTCGTGTAGCTTCTGCTCTTTTTACAGGATCTTGTTTAGCATCTTTTAATAACAATTCAGATTTAAAGTGAATAAAATCTTTTTCTTGATCGTTGATATAAGCTAATAATTCGGTATGGCTTTGTGATTTTGAAAAAGAGTCAGGGTCTTCACCTTCAGGTAAAAGAACCACTTTTACATTCATCCCTTGTTCTAAAACCAAATCGATACCTTTAAGAGCGGCTTTAATTCCAGCAGCATCTCCATCGTAAAGAATAGTAATATTTTGTGTAAAACGTTTTATTAAACGAATTTGTCCTTTCGTTAATGCAGTACCCGAAGATGCAACTACATTTTCTACGCCAGCTTGGTGCAAAGAAGTAACATCGGTGTAGCCTTCGACCAGATAGCATTTATCAGTAGAGGTAATAGATCGTTTGGCTTGATAAATTCCATAAAGAACATCGCTTTTATGATAAAGTGGTGATTCTGGAGAATTGAAATATTTGGCTATTTCTTTTGTTTTTTTGAGCGTTCGCCCTCCAAAGGCAATAACGTGTCCCGATAAATTATGGATTGGAAAAATAACTCTTCCTTTAAAGAAATCAAAAGAGCTATATTGTCCTTTTTTGGTCAATCCCAATTCGGTTAGTAACTCCTCTTTGTATCCATTTTTTTTTGCATTTTCGGTAAACTCTGCTCCCTTATTCGAACAATACCCTAACTGAAATTTATCTATGGTAGTTCTGTATACCTCACGTTCTTTAAAGTACGAGAGTCCAATAGCTATTCCTTCTTCCGAATTTAAGAGAGCGTTGTTAAAATATTTTCCCGCAAAATCGGTTATTATTCGTAAACTTTCAAGTTTAGATTTTTCTTTCTTTTCCTCATCGCTTAATTCTTTTTCTTCGATGGGAATATTGTATTTACGCGCTAATTGTTTTAAGGCCTCTGGATAACTCATGTTTTCCAACTCCATAATGAAATTAACGGCATTTCCACCTGCACCACAGCCAAAACATTTACAAATCCCTTTCGATGGAGAAACCGTAAACGAAGGAGTTTTTTCGTTATGAAATGGGCATGAACCTATGTAATTTACCCCCCGTTTTTTAAGCGTTACATAGTCGCTAACCACATCTACAATGTCAGCAGTATCTAATATTTTTCCTATGGTTTGCTGGTCTATCACTTTTGTTAATCGATAATTTGAAACTGAGAATTAATTATAAAAAGTCATCAAAATATTGACTAATCTTCATCATCAAATGGACTCTATTTTTTCCTCTTACATTGTGCTCGTGAGTCGGATAAATAAAATAATCCATTAAAATATTATTTTTAACACATTCTCTTATAAAAGTTTGTGAGTTTTGCCAAACTACAGTTGGATCTTGACCACCGTGAATAATCATTAATCGACCTTTTAAATCCGTTACTCTTGCTGCTAAATTCGATTTTGCATAGCCATCAGGATTTTCTTGAGGAGTATCCATATAACGTTCACCGTACATCACTTCGTAAAATTTCCAATCAATTACAGGACCACCAGCACAAGCTACTTTAAAAACATCACTGTGTGTTAGTATTAAATTTGTAGTCATAAAACCACCATAACTCCAACCATCTACACCAATTCTATCCATATCGACATAGCCTAAAGATTTCAAGAAATCGATACCTTGCATTTGGTCAGCCATTTCTGCGGCTCCTACTTGTCGGTGAATGATGCTTTCAAATTTATTGCCTCTATGTGCAGAACCTCTATTATCAACCGTAAAAACTACATATCCTTTTTGTGCCATATAATATAACCACATTTGTGACGAGCCTAACCAAGAATCAGTAATTAACTGAGCATGAGGACCTCCATAAACATAAACAATAACAGGATATTTTTTATTTTTATCAAAATTTGGAGGCGTAATTAATCGATAATATAAATCAGTTTCTTTATCGGCAGATTTTATGGTTCCAATGGTCATCTCTCCCATTTTATAATCTTTTAACGGATTTTCGGCAGATTGAATTGCTCTAATTTTTTTACCAGATAAATCTCTAATATTATAATCGTGAGGAACTGTTATACTTGAATAACCATCTATTAATATATCGGCATTAGGGTTTAAGAAAATTGAATGATGCCCTTTTTCGGGTGTCAAAAGTGTCATTTTACTTGTTTCAATATTTACAGCATAAGCTTGTTTTTCCAGAGGACCATTAGTTGTTGTATACACAATTACATTTTTCCCCGATTGGTCGAAACCTACAAAATTGTAAACAATCCAGTTTCCTTTGGTTACTTGATTCAGTAATTTTCCATCGGTATTATATCTGTAAAGATGTTCAAAACCATCTTTTTCCGATGAATACAAAAACTCGTCAGGTTTATTTTTTAAGAACACTAAATGATGTTCTGGTTCAACATATCTATCGTTGGTTTCTTCGAACAATGTTTTTTCAAATTCACCTGTTTCCGCATTATAACGGTTTAATTTCATATGGTTTTGCTCTCTGTTAAGAACCTGAATATAAATCGATTTTTCGTCAGGACTCCAAGTAATGTTTGTTAAATATTGTTCTTTAGGTTCCCCTGTTTTTAAATAAATAGTTTTTTCAGATTTTGGATTATAAACAGCAAGCAATACTTCTTCGCTTTTCATTCCCGCCATTGGATATTTGATATTTTTAACTGTAGCTTCTCTTTGGGTAATATCAACCAAAGGATAATCCCCAACCATAGTTTCGTCTTTATGGTAATAAGCTAATAAATTCCCTTTTGGTGACCAAAATATTCCTCCTGTAATACCAAATTCACTGCGATGAACAGTCTGCCCATTAACTAAACCTTTATTTTCATCTTTTGTTATTGCAGTTTCTTTTTTTCCATCATTAATAAATAAGTTATTCTCAATAGTATATGTCAAGAATCCAGCATCTTTCTGATATTCAATATTTTCGGCCTTTTCGTTAAATTTTATAGTTTTGATAATAGCTTTCTTTTTAGTATCAATTATTACAAAAGTATTTCCTTGTTGATGCGAAAATTGACTCTTGTTTAACCAATCAATAGATGCAATATATCGTAATGAATCTAAACCAGCTTTATTGTACATAGCATTAATATTATCTAAGGAAAACAGTGTTTTTGTTTTAGAAGATTTAATATTTGCTAATTCTACTTGGCTATAATCTTTGATAAATGTGTAATTCTGAGCATCTCGCCAGCGAATATTTGTAATATATTTAGGATATAACTGTCGATATTGACCAATAACAGCATCGTCGATAGTTAGTTCTTTTTCTCCAACTCCAGATTTAAAAGTTTGAGTTTTATATTCCGATTTTGTTTGTGCGTTAAGTATACTAATTGTTAGTAAAACTGTTAAGCTCAGGCTAAGAAATTTTCTCATATTCATGATTTTATAATAATGTATTATTATTAATAACTGATATTAATTTATTAAAGAAATATAAAAATAAAACTTATTGTTTGATTTTACTTATAAAGTCTGCTAATTTCTATCTTTGTCAACTTAAATTCATGAAAGCTATATTCATTAACATATTACTATTTATTTCTATTTGGACCTACGGGCAAAATATGCTTATGCCAATATCTAGAGATACTTCTGAGTTAGAACGGGTTTATATTTTTTTAAAATTACAAAATGTTCAAGCGTTAGATTCTACTATTCAAGTCGATTTGCGTTACGCTTCGAAGAATAATTTTATGAAAATGAATATGTATGGCAAAATTAATCAAGCTTACTTGCAAAAAGATGTAGCAGAAAAAGTCGTTGCGGCCCAACACTTATTAAAAGATACTCTTCCTGCTTATTCGTTAATAATATACGATGCTACTCGCCCTGTTTCTATTCAACAATTAATGTGGGATAAAATAAAGGTGGCTCCAAGTAAAAAATCAAAATATTTATCTAACCCTAAATATGGTTCTTTGCATAATTACGGTGCCGCTGTAGATCTTTCTATTGTTGACGAAAAAGGAAAAGCGCTCGATATGGCTACAACTTTCGATAGCTTTCAGAAACTTGCTTATCCTTTTTATCAAGAGCAATATCATAAATCTGGTAAGTTATCCGAAAAGCAATATAAAAATCGTGTTTTATTACAAACAATAATGAAGAAAGCAGGGTTTATGGGCATTACTACAGAATGGTGGCACTATAATTCTTGTTACAGAAAAACAGCTCAGAAAATATATCCTAGAGTATTTTCACATCGTTTAGCTGATTATCAGACTAAGCCAATAATTGCTTCTTTGCAGGAAGCTACAGATTCTTTAGTTTTCCGAGTGCAGATAATGACCTCTGGCAAACAAAAAGGATTAAGTTGGTCTAAATTAAAACATCAGGCAGATTTTGCGTACTTCCATAATGGTTTATTCAAATATACAACAGGCCAATTTAAAAATATGAAAGAAGCAAATGTCTTCAAAAATAAAATGCGAGCCAAAGGTTTTAAGGGAAGTTTTGTGGTGCCTTTCTATCAAGGCCAACGTATTAGTATTAAAGATGCTTCCGAGCTAATGCAATAATTAATTTTATTCTCCCGTTGCTTCCATAGAGTTAAAAAATTTAATCCTTATCACAACTCGTAAGATTTACCTAGAGAATATTGATTCCTGTTAAAAAACATCTGTCATAATTTTTATAATGCACATATGTGCATTATCTTTGTATCAAAATTAATAATTAAAAACAAAAAAATTATGCCACGAGGAGACAAAACAGGACCTATGGGAAACGGCCCTAAAACAGGAAGAGCTTTGGGTTATTGCGTAGGTAATAATGAAGCAGGATTTGAAAATAATTTCCCTAGAGGAAATGGACGAGGAAACAGAAATCATTTTGGTCGAGGAATGGGCTTTGAATTTCGTCAGCAAGGAGTTTCTAATTTAGTTGATGTTTCAGAAAAAACTTTGATTGAAAACGAAATTAACATTCTAAAAGATCAATTACAAAAATTAGAAGAAAAGTTAAAAACATTAATTTAATAGAATTATGATTGGTTCAGGTAGAGGAAATGGTGGAGGCCGTGGACAAGGAAACGGCGGAGGTAAAGGACAAGGACTTGGTTCTGGTAAAGGATTAGGTTCTGGCGGCGGACAAGGTAGAAACAATGGAGGAGCATTTGGCAACGGAGGCTCGTGTGTTTGTGCAAAATGTGGCGAAAAAGTTGCACATCAGCAAGGCGTTAAATGCACAACTCTAAAATGTCCAAAATGCGGACACACAATGATTAGAGAAGAATTACTTAATAAAAAGTAAAATCTTTAAAGTAAAGTTCATAAAGCTTTTTTAGCTTTATGAACTTTCTATTTTACAAACTTTATAAACTATTTTATGAAAATAGCAATAGCAAGTGGAAAAGGAGGAACAGGGAAGACAACTCTTTCTACAAATTTAGCTTCTTTTTTATCACAAACCAATAAGGTTGTATTGACCGATTTAGATGTAGAAGAGCCTAATTCAGGTTTATTTCTGAAATCGAAACTAATACATCAGGAAGATAAGTATAAAATGATTCCTGAGTGGAATAAAACAGATTGTACACTTTGTGGAAATTGCCAAGATGTATGTAATTATCATGCAGTTATTAAAATTGTAGATATGATAATGGTTTTTCCCGAATTATGTCATTCATGTTATGCCTGTTCGGAGCTTTGCCCAACAAATTCGCTTCCTATGAAGAAGCAAAAGATTGGCGAGTTAAAACAATATAAAACCGATAATTTTAATTTTATAGAAAGTCGTTTAAATATTGGCGAAGAGCAAGCTGTTCCACTTATTAAACAAACACTTGATTATGTTGATAAGAAGTTCCCCGACGATAATATTTACAAGTTGTATGATTCTCCTCCAGGAACTTCGTGTCCGGTAATAGAGGCAACTAAAGATGCCGATTTTATTATTCTGATAACAGAGCCTACTCCATTTGGTTTGAATGATGTGATTCTTGCTATTGAAACTATGAAAGAATTAAAAAAAGATTTTGGTGTAGTTATAAATCGTTATGGAATTGGGAATAAGGATATTGATAAATACTGTGCTGAAAATAATATTCCTATATTAGCCAAAATTCCAAACCTAAGAGCAATTGCAGAATTGTATTCAAAAGGAGAGCTTTTGTGGAATAAAATTCCCGAAGTAAAAGAAGAATTGCAGAAGGTACAAGATTTTATCATCAAGCTAAAAAAGACAACAAAATGAAAGAAATAGTTGTAATATCAGGTAAAGGAGGAACAGGAAAAACCTCGATAACAGCATCGTTTGCTGTGCTTGGTGATAGAGATGTAGTTATTGCAGATTGTGATGTAGATGCTGCCGATATGCATATTCTTTTACAACCAGAAAATGCACAATCAGAAGATTTTTATAGTGGCGAACTTGCTGTAATTGATCAAGATATTTGTACACAATGTGGTAAATGTTTCGATGTTTGTCGATTCGAGGCTATTGATGTAAGTAACGGAATACATACTGTTGATGAGCTTTCTTGCGAGGGTTGTGGCTATTGTGCAAGAGTTTGCCCTGTTGATGCAATTACAAATATACCACTTAATGTAGGGAAATGGCATATCGCAAACACAAGGTTTAATCAGCCATTTGTTCATGCAAAATTAGGCATTGGAGCTGATAATTCTGGCAAATTAGTCGCTCATGTAAAAAATATGGCAAAAGAAATTGCCGAAAAATATAATAGGCCTTATATTTTAGTAGACGGATCTCCTGGTGTCGGTTGCCCAGTTGTGTCATCACTTTCGGGTGCTCATTTTGTTGTTTTAGTAACCGAGCCAACAGTATCGGGTTTGCACGATTTAAAACGAGTTTACGAATTAGTTCATAAATTTCATATTAAGGCAGGATGTATTATCAATAAATCGGATATTAATATGAATAAAACTAATGAAATATTAAAATTTTTAAAAGAAGAAGATATTATCCATTTAGCAAGTCTACCATACGACGAAAATTTTACAAAAGCGATGACAGATTGTAAAACAGTTGTTGAACTAAAGGATAATAAACTAAAAGATATTTTAACACAATCTTGGGAGAAAATAAAAAAATTAGCATAAATATTTAAAATAAAAGATATGAAAATAGCATTTACAACAAAAGGAACAGAGTGGGATTCTAAAATGGATCCACGCTTTGGAAGAACAGAATTTTTTGTAGTTTACGACGAAGAAACTAAAGAATTATCATTTGTAGATAATAAAGATGTAGAAAATGAGGCTCATGGAGCTGGACCAAAAGCTGCACAAAAATTATCAGAATTAAAAGCAAATGTGCTTATTACAGGGAATGGTCCTGGAGGAAATGCTGCAACTGTGTTACAAAAATTGGGGACAGACTGTTATATTGGTGCAGGCAATATGAGCATAAAAGAAGCTTATGATGCTTTTAAATCAGGAAGTTTACAGAAATTCTAAATCGTTATGAACGAACAAGATTTAATTAATATTATTAATTTAATTGAATATCCTGATGTATCTAAAACACTCAGAGAACTTGGGGTTATTGATGTGTTTAAAATTGAGGCAAATAAAATGATTATAATATTTGCATTGCCCGATTTAAATATGCCAAACAGAAAAGACATTGCCAATTCGATAAGAATTATGGCAGAGTCTTTTGGTTATAAATTTGAATATGATTTTCGTGAAATGAACGATAAAGAGAAAAGAATATTTCAAAAATTAATTGAAATATAGAAATAATCAATAACTTTGATTAAAAAACTTATAATCATGCTTTTACAAACCTATCGTCTTCGTTTCTTATTACCAACTAGTCTTGTTTTTTTAATACTGTTGTTTTCCGCCTGCGAAAAGGACGAGGTATTAGATGCACCGTCGAGTATTAGTGTTTCTCAAGGTACTTATTTAGGCGTAGTACATCTAAATTGGGAAGCCAATCCTAATGCCCATTATAGCATAGAAAGGCGTGGCTCTGATGGTAATTGGCTAGATGCGGGTTATATAGAACAACCTCCATTCGATGATTATGGTCTACATCTGTCTGATAATAAAATTGATTTTGGGACGCATTATTCTTACCGTATTAAAGCCGTTTCATCAGATATTGATGATAGTCAATATTCGGGTACAACAACTGAAGGTTGGTCATACCTACTTCAGCCAATTGAACTAACTGTAAAAAAAGAAGATAATAAGTTTACTTTATCTTGGAAGGATACCAATGTCTTTGTTAGTAATTTTCTTCAGCATTCCTACAAAATAACAAAAATTGGAGAAGAAAATGGTTACGAAAGTTTGGTTACAAATGTGAATGGAGGTACTGATGAGAATGGAGAATATATTTTTTATTCAAATAGTGTAGAATACGATTCTAAAGCCTCCTATAAAATAGATGCAACTTATACGTTTAGGTTTAAAAACATGAACGACCCTTATGCTCAGGGCAGTTGTAAAAACGAAAGCAACGAATCCACTATTTCGAGTGGAGGAAATGGTGGTTCGACTAACTCTTATTTATGGAATAGTTTAGGTAGTTTTGGAAGTAGTAATAATGGAATCAATTTTGTAAAAACAAAAGTTTATAATAATACACTTTATACAGTAATCTTGGATAACCCAAGTTCTGGAAATCCGATTTTATATCAATCCGATGGTAGCAGTTTTAATAATATTTCAGCTTCGTATCCTCCAGCCCTACAAAACAGCTTCTCTGACATCGATTTTACAGTGAATTCTGATACTAAATATATTGCAGGAGTATCCGATTCGGTTTGTATATATTCATATAATGGAACTTGGAGTTCGAATTTAGTAAGTAATAATTGGGCTTATCCTACTAAACCTAAATCCATATCTATTGAGTCTGATGGACAGGATATTTATTCTGCAATATATACCGACAATAATGATCTTGTTATA
>Ga0256842_1003052_pt1 | contig 11451 bp, 8 predicted proteins | sample 4559240metaG_FD_185973 | JGI IMG/M metagenome (GOLD analysis project Ga0256842, IMG submission 185973) | Hydrothermal vent microbial communities from Guaymas Basin, Mexico - 4559-240 | ecosystem: Environmental > Aquatic > Marine > Hydrothermal vents | place: Mexico: Guaymas Basin | collected...
ACCTAAAAACTGGGACGATCAGTTTCTCGATAATAAAAACTACTCAATTGGATTGTATCTAAGCATCCCAATATTCAATAGGTTACAAAATTATACTAATATAAGTCAATCAAAAATAGCGATGCAACAAGCAGAATTGCAATTGGAAAAAAGCAAAAGAGAAATGCGCCAAACTATAGAACAGGCCTATGCAGATGCTCGCTCTGCTTATAAACAATATCAAGCTGCTAAAATCCAAGTCGATGCACTAACTGAGTCTTTCGAATATGCTAATCAAAGATATGATGCTAAGATGATTACAGCATTTGAATATAATGATGCTAAAATAAAATTAGACATTGCAAAGAGTAACATGATCAACGCAAAGTATAATTATGTTTTCAGAGTAAAAGTACTTGATTTTTACAATGGCAAACCACTAAAACTATAATCCTATAAACGCATTATTAAATATAAAAAATACAATTGTTAAAATGAACGCTAAAACAAAAAATAAGAAGAACAATAAAACAAGAAACACTATACTAATTATTGCAGGAGTAGTTATTTTAATTGTATTAGTTGTATCAAAAAAGAAAGGTATTATTGGAGAAACACCAAAGACTAAAATAAGCACTGAAAAAGTAGAAAGAAGAAGCATAATCGAAACCATTACCGCTAGTGGTAAAATTCAACCTGAAAAAGAAATAATAATTGCACCAGATGCTTCTGGAGAAATTAAAGGTCTTTTTGTAGAGGAAGGTGATAGTGTTAAAGCTGGACAATTGCTCTTAAAAATCAACCCCGACATCTATCTAAGCGCACTAGAGAAGGTTAAAGCAAGCCTAAATTCATCAAAAGCAAATCTTGCTAATTCAAAAGCAAGATTATCGCAAGTAAAATCTCAACTTTTGAAAGCAGAGTCAGACTTTAGACGAAGTAAAACATTACACGATAAATCAGTAATATCTGATGCTGATTTTGAAGCTGCTAAATCACAATATGATGTAGCTAAAGCAGAAGTAGATGCAGCAAAAGAGAGTGTTGAAGCTGCAAAGTATGCAGTAATAAACGCTGAAGCTGCTCTTAAAGAAGCTAATGACAATCTCACCAAAACTGCAGTCTTCGCTCCTATTGATGGTACAGTATCAAAACTATCCAAAGAAGTTGGAGAAAGAGTTAGTGGAGCATCACAATTTTCACAAGGTACAGAAGTACTTAGAATTGCAAATCTCAACAATATGGAAGCTCAAGTTGATGTTAGCGAAAATGATATAGTAAGAGTTCACCTTAATGATACTGCTCTTATAGAAGTGGATGCGTATTTAGGTCGTAAATTTAAAGGAATAGTAAGTCAAATTGCTAATTCTGCTAACACCACTGGTGCCGGTACCGACCAGGTAACAAATTTTACTGTTAAAATTAAAATGCTCCCAGAATCATATAATGACTTATTAGATAAAAAAAGCCCTAATCTTTCTCCTTTTAGACCAGGTATGTCTGCAAGTGTGGAAATATTAACAACATACGAATATAATATACTGACAGTACCAATACAATCTGTCACAACACGTGATGACACCAGTTCTGTTAATAGCAAAAAGCAATACAATAGAAAGCATAAAAATGGAATAAATGAAACTGTTTTGAATAAAACTCCTAATGAATATGTTTTTGTTTATAAAGATGGAAAAGTTTACTTGCGTCAAGTAAAAGTTGGCATTCAAGATACAGACTACTATCAAATTCTTAAAGGTTTGGAAGAAGGTGAAGAAGTTGTTAGTGCTCCTTATAGAGCTATTAGCAAAAAACTAAAAAACAAACAAGAAGTTGAAAAGGTAGATAAAGATAAGTTATTTGAAACAAAAAAAGACTAAAAAATTATAATACAAATCTATCTTTTACTACCTTTGACAATCACCAATACTAAAATAAATAACTGTTAAACAAACCATTAGCATTTACCACAAGAGCAAATCATTAAATTAATTAATAACAAGTCCTTGGTATATGTAATAATTAACAATAAAGAAATATAATATCTTTGCAATTTATATGACAAACTACAATCTTGAAGATAGTGACTTATTAAATTCAGATGTCAACCAAGGTTATAAAATATTTGTACCATCACAAACCTACATTATCTTAGGTCGATCTAATTCTAACATTGAAGATGTATTAGTAAATGGTACAAAAAGCCCGGAGGTTAAAATATTGAAGAGACCATCCGGAGGCGAAGCTGTAATTCTTAGTCCAAAGATGTTAGTTATTGCAATAAAAATGCCTCTCCTAAAGGGTTACAAACCATCTTTCTATTTTCAGAAATCTAATACTCTAATCATTAAAAGCCTTCAGAAATTAGGAGTTCAGAATCTTCATTCCAAAGGAATTTCTGACATATCAATAGGAGAGAAAAAAATACTGGGATCTGCAATATTTAAGGGATCAGACTTTATGTTTTACCATGCTATGCTTAATATATCAGAAGAAATATCAACTATCTCAAAATACCTTAAACACCCTTTGCGAGAACCTGATTATAGAAAAGGAAGACAACATTCTGAATTCGTTACCTCCTTGCACAAAATGGGCTATAATATTAGCAACACCGAATTATCTGAACTATTAATTAATTCTTTATCAAATGATTTTTTTTATATTTTTGCGTAATTCACTAGACAAATTTTTATGATAAAATTTATACTGTTATTATTATCTATTATTTTTGCATTTGGGAATATATTATTTGCACAAGAAACTAAAGATACTAATGATTACAAAAATACTATTCGCTGGAATCTCACTCCAATATTTGTAGTTGGTCCAAAGAGTTTAGTGTTTGGTTACGAAAGAATCATAAAACCACATCAAAGCTTCTCTATAAACATTGGATATCTTGAGAAGTCTCCATTTAAAAATGAAAAAGGAGAACCAATTCAGTTTTTCGATCAACAATCGAAAGGAGGCTTTGATTTTAGTGCCGATTATAGGTTTTATATGAAGAAAGAAAATAAATACAAAGCACCGCATGGTATTTATTGGGGACCTTACATCTCTTATTACGGAATATGGCAAGATGCGAGCATAAATATTTTTGAAAATAGTTCACATGTCAACACAGTGTCTTATAAAGGAAATTTTAATATTTATAACATTGGTATTCAAATTGGATATCAGTTTGTAATTCGCAAAAAAATCACAATAGACCTTATTTTGGTAGGCCCATCATACTCTCAATATGATTTAAATATGAATTTATCATTTGATAATCCTATTGATACAGATGATCCATTCTACCAAAATCTATATGAAATAATAAAAGATTCAAGTCCGGCTTTGGCAAATTTTTTAAAACAAGAACAATTTGAGGCCAGCGGTAGATTGAAGTTTTGGTATTATGGTTATAGATATGGACTTCAAATAGGGTATAGATTTTAGATATTATATACAAATTCAAATTATAATAATATAAATAATGAAAAAAATATTGACAATTATTGCAATAACTAGTATCATTTTCATAAGTAGTTGTGGGAATAAAAAACAGAACATAAAACAACCCATTCAAAAAATTCCTGTAGTAAAAGTTGTTCAACACGATGTACCCATATTGAGTGAATATGTAGGACAGATATATGGGCAAAAAGACATTCCAATTAGAGCTAGAGTTGAAGGTTTTTTAGAGAGTATAGAATTCAAAGAAGGATCTAGAGTTAAAAAAGGGCAATTACTTTACACAATTGATCCTCAGTCATTGACTGCGGCAAGCAATGTACAGAGAAGCCAAGTTACAGCAGCAGAAACACAACTATCGAAAGCAAGATCAGATTTAAATAGAATTAAACCTCTTGCTGAATCTAATGCTGTTAGTAAAAGTGATTTAGATGCAGCACAAGCAGCGTACGATGCAGCTTTAGCTAACCTAAATGCTGCAAAATCAAACTTAAAATCATCTAATATTAACTTAAGTTACACGAAAATTAAATCTCCTATTGATGGAGTTATTGGAAAAACTATGGCTAGAGTTGGTGAATTTGTAGGAAAAGATCCAAACCCGGTGATTTTAAATACTGTTTCAAAAACAGACACTATTTTGGTTAAATTCTCAGTAACTGAAGCTCAATATTTAAAAATAGCGAAAAGACGAATGGAAAGAATTAAGAATGGCGAAATCATGGACGATGAAACAAGATCTGATATGAGTGTTAGATTAAAGCTAGCCGATGAATCTATATACTCATATCCAGGAAAAATTGATTTTGTTGATAGAAATATTGATGAAGCAACGGGCTCCATTCTTGTTCAAGCATCTTTTCCTAATCCTGATGGATTGCTAAGACCTGGAATGTATTCAAAAGTTTCAATAGTAACTGATGTAATAAGAAACGCCATAATTATTCCTCAAAGATGTATTTCTGAATTACAAGGTCAATTTTCTGTTTTTGTTGTCGATGATAGCAATAGAGTAATAAATACACCTATAAGCTTAGCACATAAATCAGGAGACTTAGCAGCTATTTCAAAAGGATTAAAATCTGGGGACAAAATAGTAATTGACGCAATACAGAAAGTAAGTAATGGAATGCAGATACAAGCTTACGATACTATATTTACGAGTAAAATATTTAAAAGTTATAATAAGATTAATAAATAATTGTATCAATAAGTAATATATTATGTCAGAAAGTAAAGGGAACTTTTTTGTTCATCGACCTATTGTTGCAATGGTTATTGCAATAAGTATAGTTATTGTTGGTGCAATAAGTATTTTAGGATTACCAACAGAACAATATCCGAATCTAACTCCACCAATTGTACAAGTAAAAACAGCATATACAGGAGCAAACGCACTAAATGTTGAAGAATCAGTTGCAACTCCAATTGAGCAAGAAGTTAATGGCGTTGATAATATGATTTATATGAAATCAACAAATGCTAATGATGGTACAATGAACTTGCAAATATCATTTGATGTAGGAACAGATCCAGATATGAATACCGTTTTAGCTCAAAATAGAGTTTCTGCTGCAACAGCAAAATTACCTCCAGAAGTTACAAAATTAGGTGTTACAACAAAGAAATCACTACCAAGTATTTTATTATTAATTGCATTAACATCAGATAATCCAAATTATGATCAGGATTTTTTAGGTAATTATGCGCTAATAAATATTAAAGATAAATTAGCTCGAATAAAGGGTATTGGTGATGTAAGTATTTTGGGGGCATCAAATTATTCTATGCGTATCTGGGTAAAACCCGATCGTTTATCTAAAATGGGGCTAACTGTTAACGAAATTATAAATGCGATAAATACACAGAACGCACTTGTTCCCGGTGGTAAATTTGGAGCAGAACCGGCTCCCACTGGTACCGAGTTTACCTACACTGTTAGAATGCCTGAACGCTTTAACTCACCTGAAACATTTGGCGAAATTGTAGTTCGTACTCTAAAAAATGGTTCGCAAGTAAAACTTAAAGATGTTGCAACAATAAATTTGGGTGTAGAAACATATAGTGCATTTACAAGATTTAACTCTAAAACGGCTTCACTTATAGCCATATATCAAGCACCAGGAGCAAATGCTGTACAACTCAAAGAAAGTATACTAAAAGAAATGGAAACTTTGAAAAAAGACTTTCCTGAATCTGTAAATTATACAGTCTCTATGGATACTGTTAAACCAATTACAGCCGGTATAAAAGATATTGTTGTAACACTTATTGTTGCCCTACTCCTTGTAATACTTGTTGTATTTATCTTCATACAAGATTGGAGAGCAACATTAATTCCAACTCTTGCTATTCCAGTTTCATTGATAGGAGCTTTTATTTTCTTTCCAATGTTAGGATTTACAATCAATGTACTTTCCCTTTTAGGTTTAGTTCTTGCAATTGGAATTGTTGTAGATGATGCCATTGTAGTTGTAGAGGCAGTCCAAGTAAATATAGAGAAAGGCATGAACGCCAAAGAAGCAACAATAGCTGCCATGAAAGCAGTAACAGCTCCTATAATAGCGACAACCTTAGTACTTATTGCGGTATTTATTCCTGTTGCAGGAATGGCTGGTATTACAGGCCTTCTATATCAGCAATTTGCCATTACAATTGTAGTTTCAGTAATAGTATCATCTATAAATGCCTTAACATTAAGTCCGGCACTTTGTTCTATTCTATTAAAAGAACCAAAAACATATAAAGGCCCTTTAGGATGGTTCTTTGATAAATTTAATAAAGGTATGGATAAAACAGCTGAGTCTTATATGAATCTTACAAATATTGTCAGCCGTAAATTAAAACGAAGCGTAATTTTTATTGTTATTATTACTATAGGAGCCGCATTCTTCGGTAAGTTAGTCCCTGGCGGATTTATTCCAGAGGAAGATATGGGTTATTTCTTTATCAACTACCAACTTCCTGATGCTGCTTCTTTACAAAGGTCTGATGCTATTGCTAAAAAAATTGAGAAAATAGTATTAGATAATCCAAATGTTGAGTACATAACAAATGCTACCGGATTCTCAATCTTGTCTGGAGCAATGGCCTCTAATCAAGGTTTTGCTTTCGCAAGTTTAAAAGATTGGAGCGAAAGAGAAAAAACTGCAAAAGAAATCATTCTGGATATAAATAAAGTATTATCTGTTAAAATTAAAGGTGCTAAAGCCTTTGCTTTTGGACCACCGGCAATTCCAGGTTTAGGAAATGGCTCCGGTTTTAGTATTATGATACAAGACAAAGTAGGTAAAGACCCACAATATTTATCAGAGAACTTAATAAGATTTATAAAAGCCGCAAATGCAAGACCGGAAATTGCAAATGCCTTTTCAACTTTCCAAGCCAGTGTACCTCAAAGATACATGGATGTCAACAAAGAAAAAGCACTTAAGATGGGGGTAAATCTTAACGATTTGTATACTACCGTTGGTGCTTTTATGGGAGGTGCTTATGTAAATGATTTTACTCGTTTTGGAAGACTGTATAAAACATACTTGCAAGCTGAACCTCGATACAGGAGCAAAGAATCAGACATAAATAATTTCTTTATTAAAAATAAAGACGGGGACATGGTTCCTCTAGCAACTTTAGTTAATATCAAATCAGTTACAGGACCGGAATATACTACAAGATTTAATCTTTATAGGTCTGCTGAAGTTACAGGATCACCAGCGCCTGGTTATACTTCTACCGAAGCAATGAATGCTTTAGAGGAAGTTGCTAACGAAGTGTTGCCGGCAGATATGGGATATGCTTGGAATGCAATGTCGTATCAAGAAAAGGAAGCATCCGGATCACTTGGCGTAATTCTTACATTCTCTCTGATATTTGTATTTTTAATTCTTGCAGCTCAATATGAAAGTTGGTCCTTACCTCTTAGTATCTTGCTTGGAACACCTTTCGCCATCTTCGGTGCCTTCTTAGCACTTTGGTTAGGCCGTCTGGGGAGTCCAACATTCGAAAACAATATTTTTGCTCAAGTAAGTTTTGTAATGCTAATTGGTATGGCTGCAAAAAATGCAATTCTTATTGTAGAATTTGCCAACGATGAATTTAAAAAAGGATTGAGCTTATTCGATGCTGCTATGGTTGCAGCTAAATCTAGATTTAGACCTATTTTAATGACAGCCTTCTCTTTTATACTTGGAGTATTTCCATTGGTGATAGCAACTGGGTCCGGAGCTGAATCTCGTAAAGTGATGGGAATGGCATTACTAGGTGGTATGGGACTTGCAACATTCTTAGGTGTATTTCTATACCCTATGTTGTTTGTAGCTATTGGAAAGCTTTTCAACTACGAAAAGAAAAGAGATAAGCTAGCTGTTAAAAAATCTTTAAGTAATGTTAATTAGTAATAATTTAGATAGTCTTAATATCATGAGAAAAATATTTCCAGTTATAATTTTATTATTAGTACTTGGTGGTTGTGTTGGACCAAAATATACTGAACCTGATACTAAACTTGATGATCAATATTCAAATTACAAATACGATACTTTGAAAAATAATGTTGATACAGTTCTAAATATAGAATGGTGGTCTCTTTTTAATGACAGTCAACTTGAAAACTTAATCAATACAGCATTAAAAGAAAACAGAAATATTTTAATGGCAGCACAAAGGGTACAACAAGCAAGAGCAATATTAGGCTTTACAAATGCTGACAGATATCCCTCTTTTAATTATTCGGCAGGTGCAATGAGAGGCAATTATGCAGCCCAAAGAGTACCTCTTTCAAGCAACTTCTATGGTAATGCCAGTCTTAGCTGGGAATTAGATTTCTGGGGTAAATACAGGGCTGCTTCCGAGAGTGCAAGAGCTACTCTATTGGCTTCGGACTATGGACTGAGAAGTGTTAAAATAAGTATTATTAGTACAGTTGCTCAAACTTATTTTACCTTATTAGATTTACAGAACAGATTAGAAATATCTCAAAAAACATTAGGATCAAGAGATAGTGCTGTACTCATTATTCAACAAAGATTTAATGCAGGTCTGGTACCGGAAATAGACCTAAACCAAGCACAAATTAATCAGGCACAGGCTTTAGAAGCTATTCCTTTATACAAAAGACAAATTGCTTTTACTAAAAATGCATTGGCTACATTAGTAAGTAAAACAGCTCTCACAGAAACTTTTACAAATAATATCAGTAATATTAAATTATTATTAGATATTCCTTATGGCCTGCCATCGCAACTTTTGCAGCGCCGCCCTGACATCCTTGCTAGTAAAGAGGCTTATCACGCTCAATTTAAACAGATTAATATTGCTGTGGCTCAACGCTTTCCTAGTATTAGCATAACAGGACTCTTAGGAGGAGCTAGTAACGAATTAACAAGCATTACTACTGCCGGCTTAGCATGGAATGCAGGTGCCGGACTACTTGGTCCTATTTTTAATTTCGGCAAAAACAAAAGAAGAGTGGAAGTAGAAAGGGCTAAAGCTAAAGAAGCTTTCTATAATTATGAAAATACTGTCTTAAACTCCTTTAGAGAAGTTGAAAACGCTTTGATAAATATTCAAACACTTAAAGATGAACTTAAAGCTGTAAAGATGAAAACGGTTGCAGCTATGAATGCTGAACGACTTTCTAAAATGAGATATGATAAAGGTGTTACCAGTTACCTTGAGGTTTTAGATAATCAAAGAACTTCATTTAATGCTCAGCTTAATTTATCTAATACTCAACAAAAATTAATAAATAGCTATGTAAAACTTTATAAAGCATTAGGTGGTGGATGGATTTCTAAAGATGAAAAAGGGTTATAACATATCTAATATTATCAAAGTTTATATGTTACTTTTTTTTGTAATAACTAAAGCTTATTAAAATATAAACGAATTAGAACTATTTATAACAATCCTTGTTTTTTAACAATCTGAGCTATTTCAGCAACATTGCTAGTTCCAATTTTTGCATTAATATTCTTCCTATGCGAAGTTATTGTGTGATAACTTAATGATAATATCTCCCCTATTTCATTACTCTTATATCCTTTCAATACCAATGTTAAAACTTCTTTTTCACGAGGTGTAAGAAGTATCGAATCACTTTGTGTATTTGATAAAATCTTATTACTTCTTACTTTTTCTTGAGAATATCCATTAATAATTGATTGTTTAACAGCTTCAGAATAATATGATTCTCCTCTGGCTACAACCTTTATTGCCTCTCGCAATTCTTTAAACCCTGTATTTTTAAGAACATAGCCTAAAGCACCTACATTGAGCATATCCTCAACATAGCTGTACTCATGATGCATCGATAATACTAAAATCCTAATATCAGGAAATTTTGAATTTACAATTTTACAAAGTTCGTATCCACTCATAATTGGCATACTAATATCTGTAACTAATACATCTACATTTAGATTGTTTAATTCATCAATAGCATAAGAACCAGATGTAGAAGATCCAACAACCTTAATTTCATCAGATTTTTTCAATATAGACTTTAGTCCATCTATAAATAACTCATGATCATCAACTATATAAACTTTTATCTTAGACATATTAATTAAATTTAAGTTCTATAATTTTCTAACTTGTAACTGACTATTAAATTGCCTTATAACTTTTACTTTTTCTCCCTTCTCAATGTATGATTCTTGACAAACGGCATCATAAACCTTATTATTTATTTCTATTTTTCCTACAGGCCGTAAGATACTATTAGCAATTCCTTCTGCACCTACAAGCTTCTCATTTTGAGCATTTACAGCTTTAAAACCACTCTTAATACCAATTTCAGTATCTAATGTTAAACCATAGCGAGATGTTGACAATACGTGCTTCACTCCCATAAATGCAAGTATTAGTGCTCCAAATATCGCAATTATTACAACAAAAGTGGCTTCTAAGATAGAATCGAAACTCACCATACTAAAATCAAAAACAATATTATTCAAAAGACTTAAAATTAAGCCAATTATAACGAAAACAATCCCCAATACACCAGCTACACCAAAACCCGGTATAACAAATATTTCTAATATTATAAGTATAATTCCTGTAACAAAAATCAACAACTCCCAATTTTCCGCAAAACCCTCAGCATATAAAGGGGCAAAATATAATAGTGAAGCTATTACTGCCGCTGCTGATGGAAATCCCATTCCCGGAGTTTGTAGTTCGAAATAAATACCTCCAACTATTATCATAATAAGAATTCCATGGACATAAGGACTTATTAAAAAATCAATAAATTTATCTACAGTCTTTAATTCAAGCTTATGGATTTTGAATGATTTAAAACCGTATCGTTTTGCCACTTCATCAATGGATGATACTTCAGCTTCACAAAATCCATTTTGTATTGCCTCAGAAGTAGTAAAAGTCAAAACTTTACCGGAATCAGAAATTTCAGGAATATAAATATCTTGATCAACCATTGCTTCGGCTATATGAGGGTCACGACCTTTAGCTTCAGCAGTTGCTCGCATTGTCGCCCGCATATACGACTGATACTTATCCGGCATAGCCTCAGCATTTTGATTTACTACAGTAGCTGCACCAATATTTGCACCGGAACGCATGTAAATACTATCGCAAGCTATTGAAATCAATGCCCCGGCAGATGCTGCATTATTATCTATAAATACAACTACAGGTATTGAACTATTTAAAATCCTTGTGCGAATAGTATCTGCTGACACCACCATTCCACCATAAGTATTCATATGAATTATAATCAAATCTGATTTCAGTTCTTTCGCCTCATAAAATGCCTTTTCCATCCTTCTAACTACTGGTGGAGCTATTTCTTCGTCAATATCAAATATATACACTTGCTTGGTTTCTTCTTTTTGAGCATAAGTAGTGCCAACTGACAAAAAGAAAATTAAAATCCCAAAAAAGTATAGGCTCTTCATATTTAATAATTTATAGATATTAATTATCCCAAATATCATCAATTACTGCATCTAAAAGCTGAGTATTGGTCCAACCATAAGCCCTTGCCATTTGAGG
>Ga0256842_1003053_pt1 | contig 11450 bp, 12 predicted proteins | sample 4559240metaG_FD_185973 | JGI IMG/M metagenome (GOLD analysis project Ga0256842, IMG submission 185973) | Hydrothermal vent microbial communities from Guaymas Basin, Mexico - 4559-240 | ecosystem: Environmental > Aquatic > Marine > Hydrothermal vents | place: Mexico: Guaymas Basin | collected...
AGAAAATATATCCCCAGATTTAGCAAAAGTTGCACAAAAGAATTTTTATGACAAGTATAAAGATGATACTTTAGTTATGAACAAATACTTCTCAATTTTGGCGGCTTCACATAGGGATGGTACACTTCTTCGAGTTATAGAACTTCAAAAAGATGATGTTTATAATGAACTAATTCCAAACCTAGTTCGTTCACTTATTGGAGTTTTTGCTAGAAATTATAAACATTTTCATGCAAAAGATGGGCAAGGTTATAAATTTGTAGCAGATAAAATAATAAACATAGACAAAATAAATCCTCAGATGGCTTCAGGTCTTGCAGGAGCATTTAAAATTTATGAAAAACTAAACAAAGTTAACAAAAGTGCTATGAAAGTAGAATTAGAACGTGTACTTTCTACACAGTCCCTTTCAAAAAATGTTTACGAGATAGTAAGTAAAATCATAAAAAACTAATAATACCTTGCATGATTTTAAGGTAAACCCCTGTTTTCAGGGGTATTGATTTAAATCATAACTTCTGCATATAATAATTATTTTTAAACTTATTTTTATTTTTGTCATTTTTTAGATACTATGACATAAAGTTTTTTAGACTTAAAGAAAAGAGGATATATACATGGCAAGATTAGTTGTTCTTGGTGGTGGAGTTGCAGGTCATACGACTGCTACATTCGCTGCAAAATGGTTAGGTTCAGGACATGAAGTAGTTGTAGTTACTCCAAATGCAAAGTGGAACTGGATTCCATCAAATATTTGGGTTGGTGTTGGTCAAATGACTAAAGAGGAGGTTACTTTTGATTTAGCTCCTGTTTATGCAAAGGCTGGGATTAACTACAAACAAGCAAAAGCAGTTTCTTTAAATCCAAATGGAAATGAGTCAGGTGATAAATCATTTGTTACTATTGAGTATACAGAGGTTGGTAAAGAGGGTCAAAGTGAAAATGTTGAGTATGATTACATTGTAAATGCAACTGGTCCAAAACTTAATTTTGGTGCTACACCTGGTTTAGGTGAAGGTTCACAAATGGGTGAACATACAGTTTCAGTTTGTACAGCAGATCACGCAGTTCATGCCTCTCATGAGTTAGAAAAAGCTATTGATAAAATGAAAAATGGCGAACGCCAAAAATTCTTAATTGGTACTGGTCATGGTATGTGTACATGTCAAGGTGCTGCATTTGAGTATATCTTCAATATTGAACATGAGTTAAATAAAGCTGGTGTACGTGATATGGCAGATATAAAATGGATATCTAATGAATCTTTCTTAGGTGACTTCGGTATGGGTGGACTTCATATGAAAGTTGGAGGGTATGTAGTATCTTCAAAACTTTTTGCTGAATCACTTTTTGCTGAGAGAAGTATTGAATGGTTAATTGGTGCTCATACTTCTAAAGTTGAAGCTGGAAAAGTTGAATATGAATTACTTGATGGTTCAAAAGGTGAAGAAGAGTTTGATTTTGCAATGCTTATCCCACCATTTGCTGGAGTTGGAATCAAAGCTTATGATAAAGATGGTTCTGATATTACAGATACTATTTTTGCTCCAAATGGTTTTATGAAAGTTGATGCTAACTATGCTGCTGGTGCTTATGAGAACTGGAAAGCAAGTGACTGGCCAAGAACTTATCAAAATCCTACATATTCAAATATGTTTGCTGCTGGTATTGCTTTTGCACCACCACATATTATTTCTAAACCAATGAGCTCTCCAAATGGAACTCCTATTAACCCTACACCTCCAAGAACTGGTATGCCTTCTGGTATTATCGGTAAAGCTGTTGCTCACTCTGTTGTTGCATTGATGACTCAAGGTGAAAATGCTCATTTACATGAAGCTTCTATGGCTGAAATGGGTGCTGCTTGTGTAGCTTCTGCTGGTAAAGGTGTATTTACTGGTACTGCTGCTGCTATGACTGTTTATCCTGTTGTTCCTGACTTTGAAAAATATCCTGGAACAGGTAGAGATACTGATTATACATTTGGTGAGATTGGTCTTGCTGGTCACTGGATTAAACATATATTACACTTTTTGTTTATCTATAAAGCAAAACTAAAAGCTGGTTGGACTCTAATTCCAGAATAAAAATAAAATAATAAAATAAAGGAAAAAGATATGAAAAAAGAAGAAATAAACTTTGATAAACGTGATCAATTTACGTTAACAATGATTCCTGGATCATTTGCTAGAAAAATGAGAACTTGTTTAATATGGCAGTTTATTAGATTTGTTATTATAAATCTGAAAATGATTATTGTTGTTGGTAAAAGTCACTAACAAAATTTTATAAGACCTTAGTTTTCTAAGGTCTTAAACCTCGTAAGACTCTCATCCTATTTTTTAACAAGGTGTTATATTGATAAAACAAATTATTACTTATCCAACGCCACCCAGCCTACAATTTTCAGCACCAGTCAGATCATATAATGATGAAGTATCTGAGATTATTCAAGATTTAAAAGATACTTTGCTTAAAAATTCACTAGAAGGCTTAGCTGCATTTCAAATTGGTAGTCCATTAAATGTAGTTGTAATTAAAAAAGAGGATGATAGTTTTTTAGTTCTTTTAAATCCTAATGTTGTTTTTATGCAAGGTAAAATTAGAACAAAAGAGATAACAGGCTATTTTCCAGAATTATCTGCTGAAGTAGATAGATATGAAAAAATTAGTGTTGTTTATGAAGATGAAGATATGAAATCCCAAGTTTTAAAAGCAGAAGGTGAGTTTGCTATTCTCCTTCAAAGAAAGATTGATTATACATTTGGTTCATCTTTTATAAATAAACTAGATCCACAAGAAAAAGAATTCTTTAAACAAAAATTAGAATTTGGAGAAGATATTACACAAAATCAAACTTGTTCAACTACTTATAAAAGAGATTACATAAAAAAAACAATAGATTTTCTTATTATTGCTATGGTTTTTGTTTTAGTAGCATCATTTTTTACACCTTCAGATATAGATATGTGGTCTTATCAAGTTTATTTACTTACGAGTGTATTAGTTTTAAATATAGTTTATTTCTTCTATGCACAGTATGAAAGTCGTTCCTCCATAGCTTGTTCTAGTTGTCAGATTGGTAATATTATTGGTACAGTGACCTTGTCATTATTAAGGATGTCAGCAGTGGTATTGTTGTCTTATTTTTTAATCTAAGGATAGATAGAAAAATGAAACTTAAAATTATTAACCTTATAAAATCACAAAATACTTTTATATCTTCAAAAGAATCTATATTGTTACAATGGATTTCATATGAAGCTCCTCAAAAAATCTTACAATTGCATGATATAGATAATGAAATATTTTTAAATGAATACGCAAGTGGTGTATTTGACTATTTTATGGGTGTTATAGATGGTGCTTTGGAAATTGGAGATTGCCCTGTAATTCACTCACTACTAGCATATTTAAAAGATAGAGATATCCGTGCAGATGAGCTTTTTGAGATTTGTTCACATTTTAGACGTTCAATGATTGATTTTACTTATGATGTTAAATTAGATTCAAAAGAAATTTTTGATGAAATTTCATACATGTTTGATAAAAACTTTCAGGGTGTGTTAGAACATTATACCGATACAATTTATCAAAAAGAGCAAGAGATTATAAGACATGTAAAACTTTTAGATGAGTATCAAAGAGCTATTGATGAGTCTGCTATTATCTCTAAAACAGATAAATCTGGAAATATTATTTATGTAAATGATAAATATATTCAATTAAGTGGTTTTAGTGAAGCAGAACTAATAGGTAAAAAACACTCAATCGTAAAACATAATGATATGCCACAAGAATATTTTGATGACTTATGGTTTCAACTTACTCATGCTGGAATATTTAGAGGGACAATAAAAAATATTAAAAAGAATGGTGATTATTTTTATATTGATGTGACAATTGTAAAAATTACAGACCCTTATGATAACTCTATAGAATATATGTCTATTGCAAATGATGTAACAACGCTAATAGATGCAAGATTAGAAGCACAAAAAGCTTCTCAAGCAAAAGAGTATTTTTTATCAAATATGTCGCATGAGATTCGTACACCATTAAATGCAATTTTAGGTTTTGTAAATCTTTTAATAGAACAAGATATATCAAAGCAACATAGAAAGTATCTTGATATTATTTTAAACTCTGGTGAAAATCTTCTTAGTATTATAAACGATATTTTAGATTTCTCAAAATTAAGAAGTGGTGAGTTTACGATTGAACCTAAGATATTTTCTATTCACGAAGAGATTAGCCATACCTTAGAACTTTTTGTGGCTTCAGCGAACTCTAAAGATATAACAATAACCTCTTTTATAGATCCTACTATTCCAAAAGAATTATATGCAGATGCACTTAGAATAAATCAAGTCTTATCAAACTTTTTAAGTAATGCCATAAAGTTTACTAAGATTGGTGGACATATCAGCGTGGAGGCTACATGTAGAGATAGTATGTTAAGAGTATCTGTTCATGATAACGGTCTTGGAATCTCTGATGAAGACAAAAAGAAAATATTTTTAGCATTTACACAAGCGGAGCAAGGTGATATAGAAAAACTTGAGGGTACTGGCTTAGGATTGTCTATTTGTAAGCAACTAGCTGATCATATGGGTGGTATAGTTAGTGTAGAATCTAAGTTGGGAGAGGGGAGTACATTTATATTTGAACTGCCTATTGAGATCCATGATAATCAATGTCAGATGTTTACAAATATTGATGAGCTAAAAGATGTTAAGATTATATTTTATACACAAAATGATAGTGATGATTATAAGGCTCAATCATTTTTAAAATATTCTGATATCTTTAATATGGATATAAAACTAGTAAACACACTTAATATAGAATATGATATAGCACTATTTTTAGATGATAATTTAGATGAAGATACTAGAGAAATAATCCTTAACTCAGATAAAAAGTATATCTCTTTTACTAGCAAACCTAATAATAGATATGAAAAATATACACATATTGCAAGTATATGTTTTCCACTTTATTGTTCTAAGATAAAAGCATCATTTGATGAGCTATTAAATCCAGGTTTACATAAACCACATAAGCATCAACGTAGTGCAAAATTTTATGGACATATTTTGATAGCAGAAGATAATGAAGCAAATCAAGAACTAATTAAAATCTTACTTACTAAATATGGTTTGACTTACGATTTAGCTGTAAATGGTTTAGAAGCGGTTAATTTATACAAAAAAAATAATTATGATTTAATTTTAATGGATGAACAAATGCCAGTCATGGATGGTAATGAAGCTGTCCAAAGTATACTAAAATATGAACTTGAAAAAGAACTACGACATACTCCAGTTTCAGCTCTTACAGCAAATGTTATTAAAGGTGCAAAAGAGAGAGGATTATCCTCTGGATTTGACTCATTTTTAGGAAAACCTATTATTATTAAAGAGTTAGAAAGAGTATTTTTTAATTATTTAAAAGAAGATACAACTCCTATAAAATCAATAAATAATGAAAAAAAAGTTGATAAAGAGATAGTAGGTTTAGATATCAGAAAGCTTATGGATGAACTACGTTTAGATGAATCAGAAGTTATAATGTTGTTAGAATTATTTATGAAAAAGATGACAAAACAAATCCCAAAACTGCTAGATGTAATAAAGACTAAAGAGTATAAACAAATAGCTTTAATTGCTCATAGTATAAAAGGTTCTAGTGGAAATTTTAGAATGGAGTATCTTCAAGAAAAAGCATCACTTATGGAAGATATGGCTAAACAATTAGATGCTAAATATGACTATGAAAAACTTTTTTATGAGATTAAAGAGATAGTGGATGAGATAAAGATTAGTTGATTTTAAGTTTTCTCAATATAATAGCCTATACCAGAAGCATTTTTAATGATATCTGTTGGTAGTTTACCTCTAAGTCTCCAAACAAGTGTACGAATACTATTCTCAGTTGCTTTATTGTTGTCCCAAACATATTCTATGGCTTGAGAGAAATTGATAACATCACCTATTTTTGCAACAAGTAATTTTAAAATTTTCTTTTCTTTTTTTGTAAGTTTTATTTTTTCATTTTGATAGAAAATCTCATTTTTTTCTATATTAATAAAATAATCTCCTCCAAAATTTACTATAGGTTTTTTGGAGTCTCTTTTAGAATAAAGAAGTTTCTCTAAATTTTCTTTATCTAGTTTAGTTGCTTTTATTTCATTCTTTCGTTGATTTTCTACGTTAAATTTAAAAATAGCCATTTGGATAGTGGCATGAAGTGAAGATGGATCAAATGGTTTTACAATATATCCATAAGGCTCTGTTTTTATGGCTTTAGCAATAACATTATCATCACTATAAGAGGTTAGATATATAAAAGGGATAGCATATTTTTTTCTTATAGTTTTGGCGAGTTCAATACCATCATCACTTTCTTGAAGTGATATATCTATTATTATTGTATCTGGTTTGAAAATTTGTATTTTCTCTTTGGCATCTATAGCACTGTCACATACCGCTAAAATCTCATAATTATGTTTTTGTAAAGAAAGCTTTAGATTTAATGCTGTGATTTCATCATCTTCAACGATGATAATAGAGTGCTTTTGCATAAGGTTTATTTCCAATCAGTAAAATATAATTATTTTGTGATAAAAATCATAACACACTTTGATAACTAATTAGATATCTATTGTTATATCTAATGAATTATAATTATATTGTTACAATATGACTCAGTCTTCTTTATGATTATGTAACTGAAACGAGTGTTCAATGTTTATCATTTCATATACAGAAATATGTTCTCCAGCATCTTTAATAAGTGCATCAGTATCAGAAAATTGTCCCTGTATTTTTTTAATATCTTCGTATGCTTTAGGTTTAACTTCACTCATTGCAATATTTATACTTCCAGCCCATACTATAGTTAACATTAACCAAACTGTTTTTTTAGCACCAGCTAAAACACCAACAAAGTGAAATGCTACACTCAAAGCGATTGCAACTAATAATATAATTGTTAAATTCATTTTAATCCTTGACTAACTTCATTTGGATTTATAGCTCCATTACTATCTCTTACTAGTTTGTCTCCCAAACTATATACACCAAGTGTTCCAAGAAACATTAAAAATGATATAGAAAATAATATAATAAAAGCAAGTTTATAGCGTTTAAAAGCAATCATCTATTTTTCTTTTAAAGTAGCTTTTCTTTTTGCTTCTTCTATTTGTGGTTTTGAACCAATCCACTCTACACAACGAGCACTAAAAAAATCTCTTTCAAACTCTGGATTTTTAAAAAGATGATTTTCAAGTCTCCAGCCCATCTCTTTAGATAATAAAACGGAGTTAGATATCGTACGACGCATTTTATTTTCACAAATTATAGTATCATTATTATTGAACATCTCTTCAACATTATTCATTCTAGAAGTTGTCATGTTATAGTGAAAAGCTATTAAAATTGCGACAAATATAAAAACAGAAATCATCCCTTTTTTAAATGAGCCTGTAGCTATACTCTGAACAACTTCACCTTCTTGATTTTTAATCTCTCTATATGCTACAAAATCTCGTGAAGTAACAAAAGCTGTAACGCTTAATATAAAAATACCAATAATAATATATGCAATCTCTAATTCAAAAAATAAATCCATCTATATCTCTTCCTTAATATGTTTTTCTTCCCAAGCTTCAAACTTAGGTGTAAAGTACTCTATGCGTACCTTTTTGAACTCTCTTGAGCTATAAAGTGGCATATGAGTTTTTGATTCAATCTCTTTTGCCATCTCTTCTATGATACCATTTGTTTCTTCTGTTGTTTTCCCGTGAACCATTGTGAAAAGGTTATATGGCCAATTTGGATATTTTGGACGAAGATAACAGTGAGATACTGCAGAAAAAGCTGCTGCTGTAGCACCAATCTCTTCACCTTTTTCACCCTCTTCAACATCCCAAACAACCATTGCATTAGCTGAAAAACCAGCTTTACGATGGTTTAGAATAGCTGCAAATCTTCTCATGATTCCAGCATCTTGTAGTTCTTGGAGAATTTCAAAAAACTTATCATATGTAATATTTAACTTATCAATAATATTTTTAAATGGCTCACTTACTATATCAATATCGTATTGCGCCATTTTAACAATATCATGATGAAGTTTAGTCATCTCTATCTCAGTATGTACAACTTTTTTAACTTTTTCTTTTTTTTCATCTTTTCCAGTTGTGTTTAGTTTTACATTAATTTTAAAAAGTTTTAAAGTTGGAAGCATGATATATTCTTCAGCTTCTGTAAGTTTAGCTAAAAGCTTTAATGTACCCTCTAAACCTAGTTTTGAATCAGGTGCAACAGCAAGTGTAAACCAGATGTTAAAATCATGATTTCTTTCGTAATTATGGCTTATACCAGGATGTGAATTTATTATTTTAACAGCTGCATTTATTTTGTTTTCTGCTACTTTAAAAGCTACAAGTGAAGAGATGTAACCTAATCGTTTTGTATCAAAAATTGCTGATGTTTGACGAATTATTTTCTCATTTTTTTGTTCTTGAAGTATTTTTAGAACTTCTTCTTCCGTCATATCTAATTCTTTTGCAATTGCCTCAAAAGGTTTTGCAACTAAAGGAAACTTTTTTTGAATCCTAGATAAAATTTCATCTTTCATATATTAATTTATCCAATTATTATTTATTTTTTTGATTGTAATCTAATTTATATTAATAGTAGTTGATAGTTATCAATAAGAGATTTAAATAAAGTATGATATTATGTCGCTTATATAAATTAAAAAGAGATTAATGGCTTATTTTCCAGCATTTTTAAAACTTGATAACAAAAAGATTCTTATTGTGGGTGGTGGATACATAGCTTTAGAGAAATTAGAGCATCTTCTTGATTTTACAAAAGATATTTCTATTATTGCTTTAGATATTTCAGATGAGATGATGAACTTAATTAATAAGTACTCTCTACATGTAGAGCTTCGTGGGTATAAAAAAGGTGATATAGCAGAGTTTGCAGTAGTTATAGTTGCTGTTGATGATATACCACTTCAAGGTGAGATATTTAAAGAATCAAAACAGTATAACTGCCTTTGTAATTCTGTTGATTCAGTAGATTATTGTGATTTTATTTTTCCATCATATGTTAAAAAAGATGATTTAACTATTGCAATATCTACTTCTGGGTCATCTCCAGCAATGGCAAAGCACTTAAGAATGTATTTACAAAATCTTATACCATCAGGGATAAGTGATTTTTTAAAAGAGATGAAAAATCTGCGTAAAACTTTACCAAAGGGTAAACAAAGAATGGAAATGCTTGATAAAAAAGCTCAAAATTATATAAAATCATGGAAAGAGAGTAATTAGATGAATATGAAAAAAGCGTTAGTGTTTGGATTTTTCACAGCCTTCTTAATTTTAGGCGCAATATCATTAAAAAGAGCATTACCAGATGCAAAAGAACAGCGTATTTATAAAGCGATACAAGTTTATAGTCCATATATTTTAGAAAAAAGAATTGGTGGACTTACTATTATTGATAAGAGAGATGGTTCAAAACAGAAACCATCTTCAGCAGAAGTTTTTCATAGACTAGATGAACTAGAAAGAGAATGGGGTAACAAATATGTTAGAATCGATAGTAATGATGTTGTTATTTTAGGTGAAAACAATCTTACAGTTGCTAGAATTTATTTAGAAAATGAAAAAGAGAGAAAATTTGTTCAGTCATTTTTTGTAGATAAGTATATATCAAGATAAATTTACTCTTCTTTTAATTTAAATGAAAAATAAAATGCAAATAGTAGTGTAATAATTGCACTGCTATACAATACACTATAATTTAAATAGTGTAAAATAACCCCACCAATTATTGAAAAAAACATACCAAAAGATACTAGATTCATCTGAAGAGCAATATAAACTGGTCTTTTTTGAGCAGGAGCTAGTTTTAAGATAAGGTTTGATGATGCTATTCGATTTCCATCTATGGAAGCTCCAACTAAAAAGAACACTATCATATATTCATAAAGTGATGATGAATTTGAGGCTAAAAGTATAGCTATTATTTGAAAAGATATAGCTATCTTAGCTACTAGTTTGTTTACCCCTTTTGAGCTAAGTTTTCCCCATAAAAAGTTACTAAGCATTGCTCCAACCATCTGAGTTGTTATAAGTGAACCAATAGCTATACCATTTAGATTTATCTTTTCTTGGGCATGAAGTATTATAAATGGTAGTGCGATTAGGTATCCATAAGCAAGAAGAAAGGTAGTTATTTGAATTTGTAGGGATTTGTCTGCTTTTAAAATAATGAATGAATTGTGTAAAAACTCTTTAAATGATTTTTCTTTTTTACTTACCTCTTCTTTTATAGGTTCATCAACTAATGAAAATGAAAGATATCCAAAACCCATAATAAAAGAGCTAATTATAAATAAAAGTCCATAAGACAATGGTGCTTCATAAGTGTGTAAAATCCAACCAGCTAATGCTCCAGATATTAAACCACCAACAGCAGAAAAAAACTGTCTGTAAGCCATTGTTTTTCCACGAAATTTATGTGAAAATATTTTAGCCATAATCTCGCGAAAGTAAATTGCAGCAAATCCAGCAGAAAAAGAGAACATAAAAAGTCCAAAACCAATACTTGCTAGAGTTAGGTTAGGGTAGTTGTCTCCAAAAAGTAAGATAGCAACACCAATAAAAAACCATGAAAAAAATCTAATAAAAAATACACGGCGAAGATATGGAAGCATAAGTTTATAAGTTTGTGCGTGAAAGGCTGCAAAAAGTTGAACTACTATCGCTCCACCACGAAGAAGAGCTGCAAAAAAACCAACAAGCATAGATGAACCACCAAAGTAGTTGATTATAAGTGGAAGTATTGTAGATGGTTCAGCTATTGTTGTTCCAATAGCTAAAAAGAAACCATGTAGGATGTTTTTTATATGGTTTCCAAACTTATCCATTATTAGCTCAGTTTCTCAAAAGCTTCATCAATGCTTAATGCTTTATCTGCAACAAAAAGATAAACTGCAGCATTTAGTTTTGCTAGTTTTAAGTACTCTGTAGATGGATTGTTTAATTGTTCAAGTGATTCTTCAATACTGATAGTATCCCATGATTTTGTATAGTTGATTCCATAATGAGCTGGGTCTACGATAAACTCTTCAATCTCACTTCCATTAGCAATCCACAGTCTACCTTTTGAAAAAAGTTCTGGAGTACCTTCATTTCCTTGAATTAATGCAAATTTTTTGTATCTATCTGCAAATATCTCTACATATTTTTTTACATATGGTTTGTGAAATACGCCAGTGATAGCATACTCACTATTTGCAACGCGTGGAAGTTTTTCTATAGTGTTAAATCCAGAACGAAGACCAAGTTTCATTCTTAAATCAGTTAAATTACTCATCTTTGGAAAAAAATCTTTTCTATCGAAGTAGTGTGCATTTTTACT
>Ga0256842_1003054_pt1 | contig 11443 bp, 8 predicted proteins | sample 4559240metaG_FD_185973 | JGI IMG/M metagenome (GOLD analysis project Ga0256842, IMG submission 185973) | Hydrothermal vent microbial communities from Guaymas Basin, Mexico - 4559-240 | ecosystem: Environmental > Aquatic > Marine > Hydrothermal vents | place: Mexico: Guaymas Basin | collected...
TCTGCAGCGCTTATATCAGCAGTTGAGCAGCCAGCCGCAGCTGCGCCTGACTACCTTCAGCGCGGTGCTTGAACAGCGCCAGTCTCCGTTGCCGCAATTGCCGCGACTGCGCCCCGGCAGCTGGGTATATGGCAGTTTTTCCACCTGGATCGGCAGCCGCGATAAAAACGCCGCCTGGAATCTGCTGGTGGAAGCCAAGCGCTGCTACGACCGGGTGGTTCGCTCCGGCCTGCTCAGTGACGAGCAGATTGCCGCCGCCACCGCTCAGTTGGCTATCTGCGAGGGCTCCGACTGGTTCTGGTGGTTTGGCGACTACAACCCCGCCGCCAGTGTGCGTGATTTCGATCAGTTGTACCGCCGCCATCTGGTGCGGCTGTATCAACTGCTGGATAAGGTGCCGCCAGCGGCGTTGTATTGTCCTTTGTCCCACGGTAGTGGCGACGACAGCGCCGAGAACAGTGGCACCATGAGGAGAAACTGAATATGGACAACAGTAGAAGGGCGGGGGTGTTACTCCATCCCACGGCGCTGCCGGGCGGGGTGCTGGACGATACGGCGCTGTGGTTTATGCGCTGGATGTGCGCCGCCGGGCTGAGCGTGTGGCAGATGCTGCCGCTGGGACCGCCCCATGCCGATCTGTCGCCGTATCAGAGCTGTGCCACTTTGGCGCTGAATCCGGCGCTGCTGCCGCCGGACGCAGGCGCCGCCACGGTGGATAGCGCTGCCGTGTGCGCTTTTGCCACCAGTGCCGCCCACTGGCTGGACGATTACGCCCTGTTTACTGTGTTGCGGCGCCGCTTCGACGGTCGGCCATGGTTTGAGTGGCCACCGCCGCTGCGTTGCCGTTATCCTGCCGCGCTGGAGCAGGTGTGCCGGGAGGAGGCAAAGGCCATTGCCGCCGTCAAGCTGGAGCAGTATCTGCTGCAGCGATGCTGGGACGCTGTTCGCGCCGCCGCGCGCGATTTGGGTATCACCCTGTTTGGCGATCTGCCCATCAGCGTGGCTCACGACAGTGCCGACGTGTGGGCGGCGCAGCAGCTGTTCCGCCTCGATGAACACGGTATGCCGCTGGTGGTCGGCGGTGTGCCGCCCGATTATTTCAACCCCGACGGCCAGCGCTGGGGCAACCCGCTATACGACTGGGACGCCATGCGCGGCGATAACTTTCACTGGTGGCGCAGCCGGGTGGCCGGGCTGTTGCGCAATTTCGACCTGGTGCGTATCGATCACTTTCGCGGCCTGCAGGCCATGTGGGAGATTCCCGCCGCCGCCGCGGCCACGGCCGGGCGCTGGGTGGAGACGCCGGGGCGCGAATTATTGCAGGCGCTGCGGGAGGATTTCCCCTCTTTGCCGCTGGTGGCGGAGGATCTGGGCGAGATTACACCGGCGGTGGTGGCATTGCGCCAGGAGTTTGACCTGCCGGGGATGGCAGTGCTGCAGTTCGGTTTTGACGGTAATCCCGCCAATCCCCATCTTAGCGCCAACATTGCCGAAAACTGCGTCGCCTATACCGGCACCCACGATAACGATACCACCGTGGGCTGGTTTACTTCTCTCGATGAGGAGGTGCAACGCCAGGTTATGTCTCAGCTCGGCAGCAGCGAGCCCATGCCGTGGCCGTTGATAGATGCCACCCTGCACAGTGCCGCGCGGCTGGCGGTTATTCCCATGCAGGACTGGCTGGCGCTGGATGGTTCGCACCGTTTCAATGTGCCCGGCACGGTGACGGGCAACTGGCGCTGGCGTTTTGCCCGCGAGCAGGCCGATGACGCTTTGGCACAGCAGATTCGTCTGCGCCTGCGCCGCGCCGATCGCGCGGTATGTGGAGGATGACAATAATGGATAACGATCCACTTGAACGCGACCATCCGGCGTTGCTGTGTCTGTGTCAGGGGCGCTGTCACGATCCGTTTACCCTGCTCGGCTGCCATCCGCTGGAAGATGGCAGATGGGTGCTGCGCGCCTGGCTGCCCCGCGCCGCTGCGGCCGCGCCGGTACTGGTTGAAGACGAAATCGCTCTGGCGCCGCTGGCAGACAGCGGTGTGTTCAGCGTTGTTGTCGATGCGGCGACAAAAGAGCGCCTGCCGCAGCACTGGCGGGTAAGCTGGCGTGGCGACGACGGTGGCGATTACAGCGCCGTATCGCCGTATACTTTCTATCCCCAGGTGAGCGACGAGGATTTGTGGCTGTTTGCCGAGGGGCGTCACTGGCGGATATACCGGGTACTTGGTGCGCAGGTATGTCGGGTGGATGGTATCGACGGCGTGCAGTTTGCCGTGTGGGCACCGGCGGCCAGACGGGTGGCGGTGGTGGGTGATTTCAACGCCTGGGACGGCTTGCGTCATCCCATGCGCTGTCGCGGCGGCAGCGGCGTATGGGAGCTGTTTATCCCGCAGCTGACGGCGGGAGAACGCTACAAGTTTGAGATCCTCGGCCCCCGCGACAACACGCCGTTTATGAAGGCCGATCCCTACGCTCGCGCCATGGAGCTGCGCCCGCGCACGGCGGCGCTGGTGGAGCACAGCGTTTACCGCTGGGCGGATGAAGGGTGGCTGGAGCAGCGCCGCCGCTTCGACTGGCAGCACGCCCCCATCACCATCTACGAGGTGCATCTGGGTTCGTGGCAGCGCGGTGATGACGGCGGTTTTCTCAATTATCGCGAGCTGGCACACCGTCTGGTGGAGTATGTTACCGGCCTCGGTTATACCCATATCAACCTGCTGCCCATCAGCGAGCATCCCCTCGACGAGTCGTGGGGGTATCAGGTGTCCGCTTATTACGCGCCCACCAGCCGTTACGGCAGCGGCGACGATTTTCGTTATTTTGTCGATTACTGCCATCAGCACGGGGTAGGGGTGTTTCTCGACTGGGTGCCGGCTCATTTTCCTAAAGACAGCTTTGCCCTGGGGCGCTTTGACGGTACCGCTGTGTACGAACATCAGGATCCGCGTCGCGGCGAGCACCGCGACTGGGGTACCTATATTTTCAATTTCGGTCGCAACGAGGTGCGCAATTTTCTCATCGCCAACGCCCTGTACTGGCTGGAGGAGTTTCATATCGACGGCCTGCGTGTCGATGCGGTGGCGTCCATGCTCTATCTCGACTATTCCCGCCCGCCGGGCGCGTGGTTGCCCAACGAGTACGGTGGCAACGAAAATCTGCAGGCGGTGGAGTTTATGCGCATCCTCAACACCGAGGTGCATGCCCGCTGCCCCGGCGCGGTGATGATGGCGGAGGAATCCACCTCGTGGCCGCAGGTGTCGCGGCCGGTGTGGACGGGCGGGCTGGGTTTTTCCATGAAGTGGAATCTGGGCTGGATGAACGATGTTCTCAGTTATTTTTCCCACGACCCGATACACCGCGCCTACCATCACAACCAGTTGACCTTTAGTCAGATGTACGCCTATCACGAGAACTTTATCCTGCCGCTGTCCCACGACGAGGTGGTGCACATGAAAGGCTCGCTGGTAAACAAGATGCCCGGCGATTCGTGGCAGCAACTGGCCAACGTCCGCCTGCTGCTGGGGTTGCAGATGGCTCAGCCGGGCAAAAAGCTGCTGTTTATGGGTGGCGAGTTCGCGCAGCGGCGCGAGTGGGATTGCGGTAGCGAGCTGGACTGGTTTCACTGCGACGATCCGGCTCACAGCGGCGTGCAGTTGCTGGTCGGCGACCTGAATCGCCTCTACCGTCACGAGGTGGCGCTGTACGGGTTTGATTTTGAGCCGCAGGGTTTTGAATGGATCGACTGCCACGATTACCGCCAGTCGGTACTCAGTTTTATCCGTCAGGCCCAGGGGCGGCAGCTGGTGTGCGTGTTTAACTTTACGCCGATGGTGCGCTATAATTACCGCATTGGCCTGCCCGGCGGCGGTGTCTATCACGAGATTATCAACTCCGACGCCACCTGTTACGGCGGCAGTGGTGTCGGCAACGCCGGGGCGGTATATGCCGACGGCACGCCGTTTATGGGGCGCCCTGCCAGCGCCGAAATTACTTTGCCGCCGCTGGGGTTTATTCTTTTGCGCCCGGCCAGTGAGGATTGATATGGATATTCTGTTTGTAACTTCGGAGATCTACCCGCTGATAAAAACCGGCGGCCTGGGGGATGTCGCCCACGGTTTGCCGCTGGCGCTTAGGCGTCACGGTTTGGGCGTGCAGGTGGTGCTGCCCGCCTATCGCGATGCGCTGGCGCGTGCCGGTGAGGTGCGTGCCGTGGCCAGGTTTACCGTTACCGCCTGTGGCAGAGAATACGCGGTGACCATCCGTGCCGGAGAATTGGCGGCAGGGGTGGGGTTGCTGCTGGTGGATATTCCACCGCTGTTCGATCGTCCCGGCAATCCGTACCTGGATGCCGATGGTAACGACTGGTGGGACAACGGAGAGCGTTTCGGCGTATTTGCCATGGCGGCGGCACGGCTGGCGCTGGGGGAAGGCGCAGTGGCGCGCGCCGACGTTGTTCACTGTAACGACTGGCAAAGTGCGCTGGTACCGGCGTTGCTGCAGCAGTACTGTGCCGATGCCGCGCGGCGGCCGCCTAGCGTGTTTACCATTCACAACCTTTCCTACGGCGGACATTTTCCCTACGAGCTGTTTGCCGCGCTGGGGTTGCCGTCGGCGTGGTGGCATTTCAGCAAGATGGAGTTTTACGGTGCCTTTTCCATGCTCAAGGGCGGTATCGTTTTTGCCGACCATGTGACCACGGTATCCCCCGGTTATGTGGAGGAAATATGCCGAGAACCCGGCGGTTTCGGTTTGCACAGCATTCTGAGCCAGCGCCGTGCCGCCGGAACCTTAAGCGGTATTCTCAACGGTATCGACACCAGCGTATGGAATCCGGCCAGAGATCCTCACCTGCCGTACCGCTACAGCGTCAAGCGCGGGCGGGTAGCGCAAAAGCGACGTAACAAACAACAGCTGCTGCGGCAGCTGGGTAGCGGTGTGGCTGAAGATGCGCCGCTGCTGGGGTTTGTCGGTCGGCTGGTGGAACAGAAAGGGATCGACCTGTTGCTGGAGATATTGCCTGCCCTGTTTGACAGCAGCACCGCCAACGTGGTGGTGGTCGGTTGCGGTATGCGCCAATTTGAGCGGCAGCTGCAGGCGCTGGCGCGCGCCTATCCCGGGCGGCTGTTGCTGTATATCGGCTACCGTGAGGAACTGGCTCATCTGGTGGAGGGCGGCTGCGATATATTCCTTATGCCGTCCCGTTTTGAGCCGTGCGGCCTCAATCAGATGTACAGCCTGGCGTATGGTACGCCGCCAGTGGTTCACGCCACCGGCGGTCTCAAGGATACCGTGGTGGATACCACCACCGCCACCCTGGCCGACGGCAGCGCCACCGGTTTTGTTTTCGCCCCGTTTACGGCCACGGCACTGCGCGACGCCATAGAGCGCGCACTGGCGCTGTACGCTCGTCCGCGCCGCTGGCAGCAGGTGCAGAAAAACGGCATGCAGTGTGATTTTAGCTGGGAGAACAGTGCGCGCCCCTATATTGAGTTGTACCGGCGGCTGCGGCGCGAACACCACGAGGCGATACGGAGCGGACGCCATGATTGATAACTATGCCGACGAATGGCTGGCCGCCATCGAAGCCCGCGCCGGGCAATGCCTGGGCAACGAGCGCGACAAGCTGGAGATGAGTTTTCTCCACTATCTCTACAACACCTTTGGCCGTCATCTGCGTTCGCCGCGTCACTATCTGTTTCGGGCGCTGGCCTACACTGTGCGCGACCGTCTGATGACCCAGTGGAAGCGCACCTGGATGGCGCACTACCGTGCCGACAGCAAACACGCCTACTATCTGTCCATGGAGTTTCTTATTGGCCGTTCGTTGAGCAACAACCTGCTCAACATGGATCTGGACGACAACACCCACGCCATGCTGCATCAGCTGGGAATGGAGCTGGAAGATATCGAACAGCAGGAGCACGATGCCGGGCTGGGTAACGGTGGCCTTGGGCGGCTGGCGGCCTGCTTTATGGACAGTTGCGCCACTTTGCAACTGCCGGTTACCGGCTACGGGTTGCGCTACAAGTACGGCATGTTCCGGCAGCGGATTCAGAACGGTTTTCAGGTGGAGGAGCCGGATCATTGGCTCGGTTACGGCGAATACCCGTGGGAGGTGCGCCGTCCCGACTACACCTGCGTGGTGCGTTTTGGCGGGCATACGCGCATGTATCGCAACAGCACCGGTCGCCTCATCGTCGATTGGGAGCACGCCGAGGAGATTCTGGCAGTACCCTACGATGTGCCGGTGTGCGGCTACCGCAACCAGACCGTCAACACCCTGCGGCTGTGGTCATCGGTGAGTGTGGAGGATTTTGACCTGTCGCAGTTTAACGCCGGTTCCTACTTTGAAGCGGTGGCGGCACGCAACGATGCCGAAAGTATCACCATGGTGCTGTACCCCAACGACGCCAGCGAAAGTGGTAAGGAGCTGCGCCTGCGCCAGCAGTATTTTCTCGTCTCCGCCAGCCTGCAGGACGTGCTGCGCCACTGGCGGCGTGCCCATGGTAGCGATTTCAGCCGCTTTGCCGCCCACAACGTGTTTCAGCTCAACGATACCCATCCCAGCCTGGCGGTGGCCGAGCTGATGCGCCTGCTCATCGACGAGCATCTGCTCGACTGGGATGAGGCGTGGCGGATAACCACCGCCACCATGGCCTACACCAACCACACCCTGCTGCCCGAAGCGCTGGAAACCTGGCCGGTAGCGCTGTTACAGCGGCTGTTGCCACGGGTGCTGGAGATTATCTACGAAATAAACGCCCGGTTTTTGTCCCAGGTGGCCATGCGCTGGCCGGCGGACAATCAGCGCCTGCGGCGCATGTCCATCATTGATGAACACAACCAGGTGCGCATGGCGCATCTGGCCATTGTCGGCAGTTTTTCGGTAAACGGCGTGGCACAACTGCACTCGCGCCTGCTGCGTAACGGCCTGTTTAACGATTTTTACCAATTGTGGCCGGACAAATTCAACAACAAGACCAATGGTGTAACGCCACGGCGCTGGCTGGGGGTGGCCAATCCGCCCCTGCGTGCCCTGCTTGACGCTACCATCGGCGCAGGTTGGCTTACCGATCTCGATCAGTTGGCTGTGTTGGAAGAAAAACTCGACGATGCCGATTTCTGCCAACGCTGGGCGGCGGTGCGTGCCATCAACAAGCAGCGTCTGGCACAACTGGTGAAACAACGCACCGGTATCGTGGTTAATCAGCACGCCATGTTTGATGTTCAGGTAAAGCGGATTCATGAATACAAGCGTCAGTTGCTCAATGTGCTGCATGTTATCCATCTGTATCTGCGCATCAAGGATAATCCGCACGGCAACTGGCAGCCGCGCTGCGTTATCATCGGTGGCAAGGCGGCTCCCGGTTACGCTACTGCCAAGCTGATTATCAAGCTGATCAACAATGTCGCCGCCGTGGTAAACAGCGATCCGGCGGTGTCCGGGTTGCTGCAACTGGTGTTTCTGCCCGATTACAATGTCTCGGCCATGGAGGTGATTTGCGCCGGCGCCGACCTGTCGGAGCAGATCTCCACCGCCGGCAAGGAAGCTTCCGGCACCGGCAATATGAAATTCATGCTCAACGGTGCCGTTACCATCGGCACCTGCGACGGTGCCAACGTGGAGATTCACGCCGCCGTCGGTGACGATAACTTCTTCATGTTCGGCCTGCGCGCCGACGAGGTGCAGGCGCTGCGCGGCAGCTACGACCCCGCCGCCATGGTTGCCGCCGATGCTGAATTGCGTCAGGTGGTGGAGCTGTTGCGCTCCGGTCATTTCAACCAGTTTGAACTGGGACTGTTCGATCCTCTCATCGCCGCCATGCTGTCACCTGACGACGCCTGGATGACCATTGCCGATTTTCGTGCCTATGTCGACAGCCAGCGTCGCGCCGCCGCCGCCTACGCCGACCAGCCCCGCTGGCTACGTATGAGCATCATCAACAGCGCCCGCAGCGGCCGTTTCTCCACCGACCGCACCATCAGCGAGTACAACCGTGATATCTGGAGGTTAAAGCCGGTGTAGCTGGCCGGGTTTGCTGGCTGTTGTTTTTTGCCTTGGGGTGTGATTGGCAATTGAGTAATTCATTATTGACAAAAAAGGGCTAATCGGCTAGCCTTGCCATCCCGATTGAGGTGTGTTTTTCGCCTGACGGGAAACAGAACATGGAAGTGAGGTGATTGTTCGTGGAAATTCAGGTTCTTGACAACAACGTAGAAAAAGCCATTCGCGTGCTCAAGCGTAAGCTGCAGCAGGAAGGTCTTTTCCGTGAAATGAAGCAGCGCAAGTTTTACGAGAAGCCCAGCGTAAAGCGCAAGCGCAAGGAAAAAGAAGCCCAGCGCCGCCTGCGTAAAAAGATGCGCATGATGCGGGCCGATTGATCACCTCGCTTTGTTGTACCGTTTGTGCAGTAAAAAGGGAACCGCCGGAAGGTGGTTCCCTTTTTTGTTGCCCGTTATGCCGTTTGCGCTTAGCGCGGCAGGGTCGGCAGGTTGAGGCCGACAATCTCTTTTACCAGACCGACCACCTGGCAGCTGTAGCCGTATTCGTTGTCGTACCACACATAGAGTACGCAGCGGTTGCCGTCGACGATGGTGGCGAGGGAATCGACCACGCCGGCGTGACGGGCACCGACAAAATCGGTGGATACCACCTCCGGCGAGTTGGTGTAGTCGATCTGATCCTGCAGCGGCGAGTTGAGGGAGATGTCGCGCAGGTGGGTGTTCAGCTCTTCAACACTGGTCTCTTTACCCAGAGTCAGGTTGAGGATAGCCATGGAGACGTTGGGAGTTGGAACGCGAATGGCGTTGCCGGTGAGTTTGCCGGCCAGTTCCGGTAGCGCCTTGGCTACTGCTTTGGCGGCGCCGGTTTCGGTAAGGACCATGTTGAGCGGCGCACTGCGACCGCGGCGCGGTTTTTTGTGGTAGTTGTCGATAAGGTTCTGATCGTTGGTGAAGGCGTGGCAGGTCTCCACGTGGCCGTTGACGATGCCGAATTTGTCCTGTACCGCTTTGAGTACCGGCACAATGGCGTTGGTGGTGCAGCTGGCGGCGGAAAAGATGTTTTCGTCGGCGGTGATGAGCTCGTTGTTAACGCCGAAGACGATGTTGGGGATATCACCTTTGCCGGGGGCGGTGAGGATAACCTTGGACACCCCTTTGGCTTGCAGGTGGCGGCTCAGGCCGTCGCGGTCGCGCCATTTGCCGGTATTGTCGATAACGATGGCGTTGTCGATGCCGTATTGGGTGTAGTCAATTTCATCCGGGGCGTCGGCGTAGATGATGCGAATCATGTTGCCGTTGGCGATGATGGCGTTTTCCTCCTCATCGACCTTGATAACACCCTGAAAGCGACCGTGGACCGAATCGCGCCGCAGCAGACTGGCGCGTTTGATTAGATCTTCGCTGCTGCTTTTGCGTACCACGGCGGCACGCACGCGCAGTTTGTCACCACCACCGGTCTGTTCGATGAGGATACGCGCCAGCAGACGACCGATGCGACCGAAGCCGTACAGCACCACGTCGCGCGGTTCTTCCAGAATCGAGGTGCGGCCGGTATTCAGCTCCGCCAGTTGTGCGGCGACAAAGGCGTCGATATCGCCGCCCTGTTCCATGAAACGGGTGGTGAGCTTGCCTAAATCAACCTTGCCGGGAGCCAGGTCCAGTTCACTGATTGCTGCCAGAACGGGAAAACTGTCGCGTACCGAGATCTCGCTGTCGAGGATCTGGCGAGCAAAACGGTGGGCGCGTAGAATTCCCACCGGCGTCTTGTTTACCAGTGAACGCCCGTATATGTTGATGTTGACTCCCTGTTTGCGATACAGGCTGCCGAGCATCGGCAGCATCTCCTCCGCTAGGTCGATGCGCTGGGTCCAGTCTTCCAGATAACGTTCCGCTTTGTTGCAGTCCATGGGTCGGTTCCTTTTGTTGGGTTGGAAATAACGCAGTAGTAGTGTATGCTTTGGACAATTTTAAGAGAGCCCGAAACGGGCGTATCCTAATCGAATTTGCCCTGTTTATCAACCGAATTGTCGCAGCGGCGCCCCGGTCGGAGCGTCGGATGCCGGTAACGGCATCGGTAATGGGAAATCAACACAGTTTAAAGAGGTGCACAATGACACAGAATACCATCCACTACAGTGAACTCGGCCTGGTCAATACCCGCGAGATGTTTGCTGCCGCCGTCGATGGCGGCTACGCCATTCCCGCCTACAATTTTAATAATATGGAACAGTTGCAGGCAATTATCACTGCCTGCGTGGAAACAGCGTCGCCGGTGATTGTGCAGGTGAGCAGCGGCGCGCGCAACTACGCCAACGCTGTCATGCTGCGCGGATTAGCTTCGGGGGCGGTGGCCATGGCGCGCCAGATGGGCTCGCAGATTCCCATCTGCCTGCATCTGGATCACGGCGATTCATTTGAGTTGTGCAAATCATGTATCGACGCCGGGTTTTCCTCGGTGATGATCGACGGATCCCATCTGCCTTATGATGAAAATGTCGCCGTTACCCGCCAGGTGGTGGAATATGCGCATAAGTTCGATGTCAGCGTCGAGGGGGAGCTGGGGGTGCTGGCCGGGATTGAGGACGAGGTGCAGGCGGAGCGATCCACCTATACCCAGCCGGACGAGGTGGAGGATTTTGTCGGCAAAACCGGGGTTGATTCTCTGGCCATCTCCATTGGTACCAGTCACGGTGCCTATAAATTCAAGCTCGCTCCCGGCGAGGAGGTGCCGCCGTTGCGTTTTGATATCCTCGCCGAGGTGGAACAGCGGATTCCGGGCTTCCCCATTGTGCTGCATGGCGCTTCCAGCGTGGTGCCGGAATATGTGCAGCTGATCAACCAGTACGGCGGCAATCTCGACGGGGCTGTCGGCGTGCCGGAAGAGCAGCTGCGTCGCGCCGCTAACAGCGCCGTGTGTAAAATCAATATCGATTCCGATGGGCGCCTGGCCATGACCGCCAAGGTGCGTGAGTATCTGGCCAATAACCCGAGTGAGTTTGACCCGCGCAAATATCTGGGCGCGGCGCGGGCGGAACTGGTAAAATTGATGAAGCACAAAAATGAACAGGTGCTCGGCAGCGCCGGTAAGGGCTGTTGAGGCGAAAACACGGGGGAGGATATAATGCAGAAATATGTGTGCGGGCCATGCGGTCACGTGTACGATCCGGCGCTGGGAGATAACCTGGCCGACATTGCTCCAGGCACCGACTTTGCCGATCTTCCCGCTGATTGGCTCTGTCCGGTATGCGGTGTACCCAAGGAAGATTTTGAGGTTTTTGACGAGTAAAAGGATTTACGCTCGGCAAATAATCGGGGCAGCGTAATTTATATACGCTGCCCCGGTTTTTGTTTACGCTGGAACAGCAGGTATTTGATCAGGACGAGACGGGCAGGTCTTTGCCGCGCGTGGGTTTCATGAAATAGTAACCCTGACCGT
>Ga0256842_1003055_pt1 | contig 11443 bp, 21 predicted proteins | sample 4559240metaG_FD_185973 | JGI IMG/M metagenome (GOLD analysis project Ga0256842, IMG submission 185973) | Hydrothermal vent microbial communities from Guaymas Basin, Mexico - 4559-240 | ecosystem: Environmental > Aquatic > Marine > Hydrothermal vents | place: Mexico: Guaymas Basin | collected...
ATATCTACGTATCCTCTTGTTCTCAACTGATGTATAGCCATGTGTGTTAGGCGACTGTGTCTTAGGGAGTGGAAGGTGTATTTGTTAGGGTCTAGTCCGCATATTTGCAGTCTTTTCTTGAACCTGTACTGTATTGCTCTATCACTTATGTTGAATAGCTTTCCTCTGCGGGGGTTTCCTATGCTGTTCAGGTATGCGTTCAGTACTTCTCTGCAATGAGTTTTAGGCTCTGTACCGCCTAGTACTAGTATTTGTGCCATTGGCTGTCCTTTCTTCTTAAGACGATATACTTCTATTTCTCCTGTTTCTGGGTTATAGTTCTCTGCTCGGAGAAGGGTTACTTCTCTAAGCCTTAGTGCTAGGTCGTACGCCGTGCATAGTACTGGGTCATGGTCTATTACGCACATTATCTTGTCCTCTGGTATCCATTCAGGCTCATTTATTACTGTGAATGATGGCGTGGGTATCCATAGTACTATGTCTTGTTTCCCAAGCATTGTGAAGAATGCTTTTAATGCCCATCCAGCAGCATATATGCTTCTATTACTGTATTTCTTGCTGTTCTCCAAGTACTCGAAATAATCCAACACATCGTTTCTGGTTATCTTATCTACTGGTTTGTCTACGTATTTTAGGAAGTCCTCTACACGCTTAGAGTATAAGTATATTGTTCGCTCAGACTTGCCAGAATATTTGAGGTACTTCTTGAATCTTTCTACTAGTTCTCCACTCATTTATTTCACCCAAGATACTTTTCAAGTATTTCGTACCCGTGTTGTTCCAAGTACTTTATGCTTGGAGAAGCTGTTAGCTCCATGAATGCTTCCCTAGAGTTTGTGCCCATTACTGAATCAATTGTTTCAAGCACTTCGTACACGTATGGTGCATCGTATAGTGTTCCAGACTTGTACAGATACATTGCTGTGTCAAGTAATGACCTATATGGTTTACCATACATTCTGACATCGTCAAGTATCTTGTTTATATATGGTCGTAGATGCTCAGGTATTTTGCTCATATCTATGTAGTGCATTATTTCTTCTACTTGTCCCTCGTACTCGTATTTTTCTGCTCTAAGTCTTTGCTTGTATATCCTGTATCTTTTGCTGCCGAGCCTTGTCTCTGGATATAGTGCTTCTTGTGGTGCGTACCATCTGGGATCCTCATATATTACTATTTCGTATAGTTTGCGTGGTATTGGTGCGTTTCCTTTCTCTGTTCCAACTTCTCTTATTAGCCCTATTTTCTTGAGTATCCAGAAGTATCTTACTATGCTGCTATAGCTTGTGCTTGGCTTAACCCTTTTAAAGCATACGTAGAACTCGTACGGGTAGCCTTGCTTCACATAGCTGAGATACTCTCTTATTGCAAGACCTGTTAGGCTAGACGTAAAATATGGTGGACACCTATACTCCTTACCACCCATAATACCACCCACTTATAACATATTATACGAAAACACCAATATATAAAACAATGTGTCTGTCCAGAGAATGGAGAAATTCTTTGTTTTTTCACATATGTATAAAATAATATGAAAATAATGCATGAAAAACAAAAAAATCTAGCTCCTTCTCTGTAGCAAACTAATAGTTTGTCTTTTCGTTTAACAACATTATACGTAAGCATTTGAGCACGATTTTTTAAATAATTGATTAAAAGTTTATGAGCGAAAAGTTTAAATACTTTGCACGACAATTATTACATGAAAACGCACAAAATGAACTAGCGCACCAATAGAAAGGTGCGCTAGGGATTTCGGGGGTCTAGGGTTTCCCTCAATGACTGGGAAACCCATACCTTACCCCCCATGAGGCATTAGCCAATGACTCATTGGGGGATATGGGGGTTTCGAGAGGGAGACCCTAGACTCGGGGGAGATACGCCACCCGCCCGGGTAAAGGGAAAACAAGCCCCCGACCCCCCGGACGGGTGGTGAATGGACGTTGCCAACAGAGTAAGGGAGCGACGCCGATGATCCCCTAGGGAAGGGAGGCAGAGAAGTACCCCTAGTCGTAAGACTAGGGGGAATTCCCCCGTGAAGCCTCCCGACTCTAGGGGAGAGGCTAGAGGTAGGGGGCGTGAGGCGTGGGGAGGGGGACGTGCCCCACGCCCCCTCGCCTGAGGGAGACCGCCCCGCCCCGCAAGGGACGGGGGAACGGGATGACCCTTGGGACGCCCCCAAGACACCCCCTTGACCATCCCCGATGATAGGGGGGAACTTGGGGGACGCCAATGACCGCCCCCTACACAAATAACGGGGATTCTAATGCCTAGGAGAAAGGATTTTGATAGATTCTATTCTAAAGTCCTCAAAACATATCAGAAAACAGACCCTAAGCTAAAGAAACTACCCAAGGTATTGGTTAGATACTACTATGAAAACTATTACAGGCTAAAACTAGCCCAGTATAGGAAGAAGAGGTTTCAGAAATACCTTGTCAAAGCCATAAACATGGTACTAGAAACCATGACCAGAGACGAAATACTAACGGCATTATTAGAAGTTAATCCAAAGATTGATGTTGAACATATACAAGCAAGGGAAACATGGGAAATAGCCGAAATGCTTATATTCAACCTACTAGCCTCTGGAGAACCCATATACTAACCCTTTTTTCTCCCAAACCATTACGGGGATAAACATGTCTTGGCTAAACCATATCCCCATACAAGTTGTTGAGGAAATCGAAAAAGAACTATGGGAAAACCCAAACCTACCATACGAGAATGAAAGAATAATGATAATGAATTCCTTACAGAGACTATTACAGAGAAAAGAATTCAGAATCCTCTATAAAACCTACAAATACATAAAAAGATAGCCCTTTTTTCCCTAACCTATCGGGGATAGCTATGATTCCCAAGAATATGCCTAAAATACTAAACGATATGATGATACCAACAATACTTGACGCCACGACACTAAAGCATAAGTACAGGATAACGTATTACAGGGATAAATTCGGTAATGTAGTCTACCAGATAAGAGACGCTAAAACCATGAAGGTAAAATACATCCTCATAGAGAGACCATAGTATAAAACCCAACTCTTTTTTCCATCAAAACCCTTCTTTATCGGGGATACCTATGGCTAAGATAATTCATTCCAAGAACAAAGTCTACATAATAGGAACAAACATAGACATAAAGATAAACAGGAACAAAATAGACAAAATACTAGAACACAGACTAACAGGCACAACCACAGTATTAACCGACATAATAAAAATAGTATTCGACCCCAAAAGCGAACCAATGATATTCCCCAAATAAACCCTTTTTTCTCCCTCAACCCATTATCGGGGATAGTTATGCAGATAACCCGTATCTCTAAAACCCTACTCCTAATAGACAACGACATAGTAAAAGCAATAGTTAAGAAACATTACGGTTGGATAGTAAAAAAGGATAAGAAAACAAGAAAAATACAAGTATCAGTACAGATACCGAGAATAAAGAAACTATACCGACAATACATAGTAGAGCATAAACCACTAGACTACTTCACATAAACATTTTTAATCAACGGGGATAGATATGGCGAGAAATCTTATGCCTAAACCTAATACTATATTAACATCAGACGATGCATTATTCGTAGAAGAAATAATACCACAGATAATAGAAATCGTTGAAAAACTAAACTCATTCATACAAATACCGCTTGATAAAGTATTAATGGCTACAAAGAAGAAACTCGCAAATGCACTATGGTATATAATCATACTAGATAATGGAACAGTAATCAAGATATTAAAAGGAAAAACCATAAAAGACAGCAAGATAATAATAACAACGCTAAGCGATGAACAATACATAGAAATACCATAACTTTTTTTCCTCCATTAAACGGGGATAACCATGATTGATTATATGGATAAACTAGACCCAGAACTAGACCTTATGGAACACTATATATGTATAATAATGGCAGAACTAGAAGATATAATAACACTATATGAACTATTAGAAAAAGAAGACATTAGAAGACGAAAAGGATACCCATATTATCACAAAGAATTCCCAGATAAAGAGAAACGGAAAATAATTTCATTCCAGAGACACCCAGAGCTATATATACATAAATTCTAAATCCTTTTTTCTAACGGGGATAGATATGGAATTTAATATTAAGACAGATGTAAATCCATATGATACATATATAAGGAACGTGAAACTAGTGAGGAGCTTTGACCTATATAATGAAAAACAAAGAGTAAAGGATGGATACGTACTAATACACTCAGCAGAGACAAAAAACGGTAAAAAACTAGCAATACTAACAATATATGCCCCACCAAAAATGACAATCATAGTAAGCAAAACAGACTATGAAATAACAGATAAAGAAAGCAAAGACACAGGATACAACGGACTACTGATACATTTTATAAAAGACCTTATACTAGCACCACTATACACATAACCCTTTTTTCCCTAATCGGGGATGAGAAATGGGTAGTTTCCTACTTAATAATAGAGAAGCCTTTGTTGGGTTCAAAATACCTGTTGAGAAATATATCAAGTTATGTAGAATCGCTTGTAGCTATGGTATTACAGTAAATACATTATTATACAAGATAATAGATAACTTCCTAGAATCACACTCCTAATTTTTACACACCCCATAATCATTATCGGGGATCGGTATGCCGGAAACCGAGATACTAAACTACATATATCACAGACTACCACAAGCAAGCATACCCATATCATCTAGTAATGATAAAAAACCGAGACTATTAATAAAACTGATAGCAACACTATACAAGTACAGGAACAAGGTAAACGGACACCAATGGTACACCTATGGTCAAGAGCTAGAGATATGGGATAACTGGGTAGACAAATTAGTAATAGACCTAACACAAAACTTCTTAAACGGACACTATGATGGAAGCGGACCTTGGGAATTCATACTATTCCCCACAAAATACAATGACCCACTACCAGCATTTATAATTACTGAAATGGAGAGAAAAGGCTACATAATAATAAGACCAACCGACGAAATGGGAAACCACCTACATTACAGACCAGCACCAATAGGAGAATCAACAGCAACACTATGGTGGAAGACATGGACTAACCTATTCACACTAACAATACTATACATAAGAATGCTATCAGCACACGGATCAGCACTAAGGGAGAGATGGCATGACTGGGCTAAGTTCTCATCATACTACCTATTCGAAGACAAAATACCAACAAACAAAGACATCAACGAGATAGTCAAAAAACTAAAATTGTACTATGGAAGAAGCTATGAACACATCACACTAAACAGGAACAGGAAAAAGATACTAACCATAGAGATAAGAATGTGCGAAGCACACCCATTAAAAGCATGGGCGTTCATATACCTAATAACAGAGATAACGAGACAGGAGAAATACCCATTATTCCTAGTAAAAGACTACCAAAAACTAGACGATTTTTACTATGATCTAGCACAAGGAAACATAACAGACTATGACAATGTAAAATGGGAAGACATAGGACTAAAACCAACAAAAACAATCCACGACGAAATGCCATTAAGAAGAATATTAATCAACATATACAGAACCTACATAAAACTAAAACCAAAAACACCACAATCATGGCTAGCAAGAAAGATACTAGAATACGTATATGACGAGGAAAAAGACATAATAACCAAAAACGACGTAGAAGAATTCTACCAATACCTAAGACTGAAGAAACGTGAAGAAACCCTAGCAAACATACTAACAAGAGCGGTTAAAAACATCTAATTTTTTAAATCAAACCCCTAGACGGGGATAAAAATGGTACTAGACCCATATAAAAAATGGATAGAAAAACTAATACCACACACTAAAAACTACCTAATACGTAAAGGTCTAGACAAAAAACTAAACGAGAAAGAAATAGATAAAATAGCCAAAGTACTAGCAACGCTAATAATACTAGGCTATGAATACGGAGAAGGAGACGCATGGGCAGGATACATACTTCTTAAAGGCTTAAATCATAAAACAATGGAAGTACTGAACAAAATATTAGAAAAACTTGGAGCAAAGAATCTACCAGCAACATATATGACATCAAACCTTTACGCCTTCTTCCTCTTAGAGGTAGATTATGACGATGAAGAATTCAATAATATAATCAAACAAATAAAAACCAAGGAGTTTTTTAAATAACATCCACCTTTACGGGGATAGCCATGTGTAGGCTCTTCTATGTACAAAACCCTAAGAAACTCATAGAAAAAATAGGGAAAGAAGTGTTAGAAGACTATCTAATGTATCTAGTAGAGTCAGCAGGAGGACACGGTAATGGTATAGGAGGACTAATAAACAATGATGGAAAACAGAAATTCTATATAGCGAAGGGATTAGGATTAACAGTTGAGAAATCAGTAGAGATAATGGAGAAGAAGAACTGGGTGAACGGAGTAATATGGCACACAAGACTAGCATCATCCGGAACAATATCATCCAGACTCAACCACCCATTCTCAGACCTAGACCATATACTAATACTGGCACACAACGGACACATATCATATGCAGAAACATATATGAAACTACTGAAAATGCTAGACCAAAGATATACCAAATACGAATACTCATACGGATACTATACAAGCTACTCCGGATATTATAGGGTAAACAGTAAGAAGAGTGAAAAAATAACCGTAAACGATACATGGATATTGACCAACCTAATATCAGCACTAATAAAATACAGCGTAGTATCAAAACAAGACATAGACCGAATAATGGTAAACATATGGAAAAACATACTAAGCCACGACGCAGTAATACTCCAGCTATGGAACGGAACAGTCTACCTACTAATAGATAGAAACGATTTCGAAATAGCCACACTACCAGAAATAGGAGCAATAGCGTCAAGCGAGGGACTAAACCTAATAGGAGCAAACACAATACTCAAAGGAACAGGAGTAGTAAAAATAGAACCAGACAAAAAACCACACATAGTAGCAGGAGAATTCAAGGAAATAAGCCTAAAAAACAACAAGAAAAAGAGAAAAAACACAAAGAAAGGAGAAGTAAAAGAATACGAATACGATATAGAAAAAATGGAAAAATTATTCAACACCTGTTATAACGAATGCCTAGACGCAGGATATGAAGTAATATTCTGTAATAGAGTATGTACAGAAATAGCACAAAACGTTGATGATGAAGAAGAACTATATGACGAAGTATATTCAAGACTATACGGAAGAGAAATACCATCAGAACTTTTCGAATAAACCATTTTTTCTCTACAACATATACGGGGAAACAACATGAACGAACTAGACAAGATAAAACAGGAAATAAAACAAATAATAGAGAACGAGGAAGAACTTGATAGAAGAGTAGAATTACTCATAGACATTTATAGAAAAACGATATACATATCAAACCTAATGGATACAGTACCACCACTAACACAACATGAGTTCAGAATAATAGACTACTACGACATGCTAACATCACTAATACCGCCAACCCATGAACAAAACTACTCATACACGTTCAGAGAACTAAGAATAATAAGGCGAGGGAGAACAATGACAATACCGCCAATAGGACCCGGATACGAACAATCATTCATAACCGCAATAACAACATACAAGGAAGAACTTAGAAAAGCAAGCGAAGAAGCAGAGAACCCAATAATCAGAGAACTAGCAAGATTCTACTACAACCTAGCCAAACAACTACAATAACCTTTTTTACCAACAACGGGGAGCAAAAATGGGAGTAAAATTTATAAGAATAGGCAGGCTAGACGAGTTCAACCCCCCGTTCACTAGAAAAGAAATAGCAGAGACAATAGCGAGACTGATAGAGAAACACGGCGACGGATTCGTGAACAAGAAGACGCCTGAACAAATAATAAAAGACCCAGCAAGATACTTTCTAGTACTACTAATAGAATTCGATGACGGAGCATTCAAATTCCTACCACTAGGATGCTTTGCAGTAAACATAGTGAAACAACCATGTGCCCTACTAAAAAGCGTAGTAATAAGAAGAGAGTATAGAGGAATGGGGCTGGGAAAGAAAATAATAGAAATAGCGACCAAATACGCACTATCACAAAAACCATGCATAGAAGCATACGTAAAACCAAACAACCAGAGAATGCTACACATACTAACAAAACTAGGATACAAAATAGCTGAAAGAAACAAAAAACACATCAAACTAGTAATGCATAAAAACACACTAATAGAAGAAATAATGAAACACTTACAAAAACTCAAAATCTAACACTTTTTTACCCAAAACAAACGGGGAAGAAACATGGAAGCACCCCCATACATACAGTCAAGAATAGAAAACATAGAGGGAAAAGTAAAAGACGCAGAATCATTACTAGAACCACTTAAAAACGCAATAAAAGAAACACTAAGGAAAGCAATAAGCGACAACATAGAGGATAGGAAGAAAGCCCTACAACTAATAGACGACGTAAAATACCTAACCGCAAAAATATTCTCAATATATATGCCGGTCAGAAGAACACAGCCGAAAACACCGCTAACAGTTAAATTCCTACTATTCAAAGCAAACACAGGAATATATGACATAGCCCCAAGAGTAATAGATATATCACCAACCGATATAATAATAAACATGGGATGGATGACAAAATCATTACTAGAACGCCCATCAATAACAATACTATTAACACTAATATACCATATAGACAACATATATAAGGAATACACAGAACTATACAACAAAGAAACCAACAATATAATTGAAAAAAGAACTAAGGTAGCAAAACTAGTAAAGATACTAGAGGAGAAAATAAAAGAAACCCTAGAACCACTAGGCAAAGACCTAGACGAAGACTCAGACGAGACCTAAGATAATCAACCCTTTTTTATAATCAATTATACGGGGAACAAGTATGAAGCTTAACGGATACAAACTATACCCATTACCAGAAGACGAGCAGGAAAACCCAGATAGAATATACTTTGTACCAGAATACAGGATGAACAAAGACCTAGGACTAGACATAAGACTAGTGAGCTATGACAAGAAAAAGAAGACATGGGCACTATTCATATATGCAAGCAACAGGTTCAAGGGAATAAAGGAGAGAGAAGACGAGCCAGAGAGAACTGTTATGAAGGTCATAGAAACATTCAAGTACAGTCTAAGAGAAGCAGAAGAACTAATAAAGATAATACCCAGATTCAATGCTGACTGGATAGGAGATAAACTAATGGAATACGTGGAAGGATACACCGTAGTAGTAATACTTAAGAACCCAGAAATAGAATTCGGTGATTAAAATGGATAAATCATGTGAAACATGTAAATACAGAGGCTGGTGGATGCATAGATTCATGGAGGGATACTACTACTTCTGCAAAAAACTGGGAATGCTGGTAAGGGAAAGAATTAATTGCCCATACTATGAACCAGCTAATGGGTGAAAAAAAATGAACGAGATACTGGTATCATTCATAATAATACTCCTAATAGCCCTAGCAACAATAATGAACAACGCTCCTTACCAGACAATACTAGTAATATATGCAACAATAATAGCAGTACTAACAATAATAAAATCAATAGCGGACGAATCCAGAAAACCACAGTACATATAGTTTTTGCGTCGGGGAACAGCTATGGTTGTGAAGAAGCTTGTAAGACTGATAAACACAGAAATAATAGTGCATGGATGCGTCGAAGCACTTGATATTAACATATTTATAAGACAGGGAACAGCCATAATAAAAATCCACGTATTGCCTGAAAACAAGCCACCGATAACTATAAACAATAAACCCATAAAATCAATTAACGACATACCAGACATAATAAGTAATACTACAATCGAGATTAATAACGGATATGCAGACATAATAATATACGATGATAAAGAAAAAGAGATGTGCATCGCATACATAGACGAAAACCAAGCACAACTACCATGCGTAAAACTCAGCGACCTAAAACAACTGATTCCCAAAGACGACCTATTATAAATCACACAAATAATTTTTCCACAGCGGGGAAGAGAAATGAAGACGACTCTTTTCGGAGAAAGAATCCCGGAGAACATAATTGAGGCAATGGAATACGTAGAGAAGGTACTATATAATGCCTTTGGATGGAAGCTAATATACAAGTCATTAACCAATAGGGGGAGACACGCAAAATTAGAATTCGTAGACAAGATACTCGGTATCAGGAAAATCTACCTAATATATCAGAGGGAGTGGTTCAAGAAGTTTCGTGAATACTTTAATGTAGACGATGTAGGAGCAACCATTAACTGCGACATATTGGAAAGAATAGCCACTAGTTATGACTTCATAGTATGGGTTAATAAGAATGGGGAAGTCTACTATGTATCACCCATCTATATGAAGAAGAAAGTAGAGGAGAACAACTGGAAAAGAGAACAGGAGAAAACAGGAGAAATAACATGCCACATACCAGTATCAATGCTCAACAAGATAAAATAACACGCAGTTTTTCTCTATAACGGGGACGATAGGTATGTTCGGACTATTCGGTCATAAACTAGTAGATTATAAGACGTATATTCCAGAAAAGAAAGTATGGGTCAGCACAGTAGCCTATGATATACCAATAGGAGATGATAGATGTGCGGAGACAATGGTATTCAGAGGAAACGAGAAAGGTATCACGGACTGGGAAGAGCTATACTTTGAATCACATGGAATGGAGACAGACCCAGAAATATTGAGAAAGAAGCACGAAGAAATAGTACGCAAAATAAAAACAGGCGTAATAAAAGTATAATATAACCTCTTTTTTCCCAACACCATATACCCACACTCATCGGGGATCAGTATGGGTGATCGAGCCGACATAATCATATATAATAATGGAGACGTTGTAGAATACCATACACATTGGTCTGCAACAATATTCCCCAAGCTATTCGAAGAATATATGAAGATGGCAAAGGAGCTTTCCAAGGGACAACTGCATTGGCTAACGTATCCAGAATACATAGGAGCATACCTATCATTCATAGACGGCATGACTAGGTATGAAAACTTTAAAGACAAGCCACTATTCCCGATAAAACCAGACTTCTACCCAAGAGGAAGCCTAAGAGACACGAACGGATACGCATACATAGTGATACCAGAGAAAATAATTGACGACAAAATAATGTACAGGATCATAAAAGCCGAGGTAGGCTTCGACGAAATACCAGACGACATAATAGAACTCTTAAAACAGAGAAAACTCAGAGAAGCCATAGAGAAGCTGAAAATAGTAGAGATGATGACGATAACAGTATAACACTTCTTTTTTCATCAACGGGGAACAGTAATGATTATGAAGACAGAGACAATCGTCAAGTTTCACACACATGATCTATGCATAGAGCTTGAATACAAAAACGGCGAACTAGCATACATCACTATAATAAAGTACCTCAAATACT
>Ga0256842_1003056_pt1 | contig 11441 bp, 11 predicted proteins | sample 4559240metaG_FD_185973 | JGI IMG/M metagenome (GOLD analysis project Ga0256842, IMG submission 185973) | Hydrothermal vent microbial communities from Guaymas Basin, Mexico - 4559-240 | ecosystem: Environmental > Aquatic > Marine > Hydrothermal vents | place: Mexico: Guaymas Basin | collected...
TTAACAAATCAATATTATAGTTATATTTATAAAGTATTAAATTTTAATACAACAAAAGAATTTATTTTATATTTTGGAATAGTATTAATGTTATTTTATATTTTCAGAGGGATTTATATTGTATATTATGGTTATTTGTTGAATAAATTTTCAATGAATAAGTACACCTTACTTATTTATGAAATATATAAAAAGTATATTAATATGCCATATGCTACTTTTGTTAATAAAAATACAGGAACAATGTCAAAAACACTAATATCTGAAGCCTATCAGTTGGCATTTATAGTACAAAATGTAATGATTTTTATATCGGAGATTCTAGTAATAATTTTAATGTATGTTGTTCTTTTATTTGTAAATATAAAGATGACATTATTATTAACTATTATTTTAGGGATAAAAGTGTTATTACTTAAATTAACCATATCAGGTAAGTTGAAAATAAAAGGAAATCAAAGAGCTATAGCACAAAATAGTTTGTATAAAATGATAAATGAGACTTTTGGTAATTTTAAGATTATTAAGTTTATATCAAATCAAGAACGATTAAGTAAGAGTTTTTTAAATACGGCAGATAAATATTCTAACATATTTATATCAAGTAATACGCTACAATTAGTTCCAAGAAGTGCCTTAGAAATGACAGGTTTTGGCATGTTGATAGCTTTATTACTATATATGGTTATGTATAATGAAAATGCAATAATTATAATTCCTCTAGTAACAATGTATGCATTAGCATTGTACAGAATATTGCCAGCAATAACAAAAATACTTAATACATATAATAATATTATATTTCATTCAAAATCACTAGATATAGTTTATGATGATTTATCATGTAAATATATAGAAGAAAAAGAAGAAGCAATTAAATTTAATAAATTTATACAGATAAAAAATTTATCATTTTCTTATACTAAAAAGAATACTATCTTACAAAATATTAATTTAAAAATCAAAAAAGGTCAAAGTGTAGCATTTATAGGAGAAAGTGGTAGTGGAAAATCTACTCTTGTAGATTTAATATGTGGTATATATAGACCAGATAGTGGTAATATATATATAGATGATACTGAACTTACTAATGATAATATTGTATCATGGAGAAAGAAAATAGGGTATATACCTCAATCAATATATCTTTTTGATGGAACTATTGCAGAAAATATAAGCTTTGGAAGAGATTATGATGAAGAGAAAATAATAAAGGTATTAAAACAAGCAAATATATATGATACTATTAAATCAAAAGATGGCTTACATACTATGGTTGGAGAAGGTGGTATTCAGCTAAGTGGTGGACAAAAACAAAGAATAGGAATCGCAAGGGCATTGTACGGTGATCCAGAAATACTTGTACTAGATGAAGCAACATCTGCACTTGATACTGCTACTGAAACTGCTATAATGGAAGAGATATATAAAGTTAGTCAAGATAAGACTTTGATGATAATTGCTCATAGACTAAGTACTATTGAGAAATGTGATGTAAAAATAGATGTAAGTAAAATGAACAAATGAATCTAGTACCAATAATAATCTTTACATACAGAAGAAAGATAGATGAACTTATATTAAGTTTACTAAAAAATAAATTAGCGAAAAATAGTGAACTGTATATATTTTCAGATGGATATAAAAGTGATATAGATAAAAAAGATGTAGAAGAAGTAAGGGAAAGCTTAAATAATATTAGTGGATTTAAAAATATTACAATTGTAAAATCAGAGATAAATAAAGGTTTAGCTACATCAGTAATAGAAGGTACTATAAATATACTTAATGAGTATGAGAAAGTAATAGTTTTAGAAGATGATCTAGTTGTTGCTGATAACTTTTTAGACTATATGAATGAAGCATTGGAGTTTTATAAAGATAATCAAAATATATGGTCTATATCTGGATATACACCATTTTTAGAATGTTTGGATGATTATGATAAAGATATATTTTTATCACTTCGTGCTAGTTCATGGGGATGGGCTACATGGAAAAACAGATGGGATAGTATAGATTGGGATATAAAAGACTGGGATGATTTTAAACAAGATAAAAAGGCTATAAAGAGATTTAATCTAGGTGGAGATGATTTATACAAAATGCTAGAAATTCAGATGTTAGGTAAAATTGATTCTTGGGCTATAAGATGGTGCTATAATCAATTTAAACTAAATGGTTATACAGTATATCCTACTAAATCAAAGCTTGTAAATAACGGCTTTGATGAAAAAGGTACCCATAATGCAGATGGATTAGAAAGATGGGAAGTGAAATCATCAAATAATACAGTTAAATTTGAAAATATAAATGTAGATGATAATTTAATTAAATGTTTTGCAAATAAATATAATATGCATCTAAAAACAAAAATAGGATATCTTTTGAAAAAGTATGGTGGATATAGATTAGCTAAACAAGTGTTAGGAAAATTTAGATGAAAAAAATAATAAAATATATTCTTTATGTAATGTCAAAGTTATATTTAAAAACATTAGGTCAATTACTATATATAATATCAAAGAGGTATTCTAATTTACATACAAAATTAATGCATTATAGTGATTGGATATTTAGTAATAAAGAGCCAAGCAGTTATAAGCATGAAATTAATTTGTACAATTGGATATATAATCCCTCACAAGTAGAGTTTGTAGAGGGGGGGGGTGTTTGGGAGAATGCTTATTAATAAAGATGACAAAGTATTGGATTTGTGCTGTGGTGATGGTAGTTATGCTTATCTGTTTTTTAGTGATATTTCAGGTCAAGTTGATGCTGTTGATTATGATAAAACTTCAATAAAATATGCAAATAAAAATTATAAAAAAGATAATATAAATTTTATCTACAATGACTTATTGCAGTATGATTTTAAAAAAGACTATTATAATGTAATTATTTGGCGTTCTGGTTCAGCTTATTTTACAAAAGAAAATAGACAAATATTATTTTCTAAAATTGCAAAATCACTTAAAAAAGATGGTCAAGTTTATATTGGAACACCTTTAATGGAAAAAGAGAATTTTAGTGCTAATCAAGTAGAAGTTATCACAAATGAAGAGAATTTTGAAAAGGAATTTAATAGTATATTTAAAATAACTTTTAAACAAAAAACTTTTTATAAAAATAGAATAAATATAAATTATGTATTAGAAAAGAATGAATAAACATTTATTTAAAAATAACACTAATTTATATATCAGAATTAGTTTTTCAATTTTAATATTTGTATTTAGTCTGTATATATTGCCTTTTTATCAACTGGGTGATCAATATTATTATAATTTTTATTATACCTATATAGGCTATCTAGATAATTTCGATGGAATAAAATGTTGGTCACAATATGAAATCAGTACAGGTGAACCAATATATATTTTTTTAAGTTGGTTATTTAGTAAAATAGGGGTGAGTCATGTTGTCTTTATCTCTTTATCTAATGCTATATTAACTTGGATTATAATAAGTATTATGCAATTAAAAAGATTTAATACTCATATTATTATCCTATTATTATTATTATTAAATTTTTATTTTATGATGTTTTTATTTTCTGCTGAGAGATTGAAATTTGCTATGATTTTTGTAATGCTTTATATACTTTATAAGGAATATAGATATAGCAAGTTTTTTTTATTATTGGCTATGTTATCTCATTTTCAGATTATAATAGGTTATGTAAGTTATTTAATTAAAGAATTTATATTTCATCGTAAAAAATTGAATTGGTTTTTAATCTTATTAATGATCTCTTTAATTTATTTATTTTTAGGTGATTCTATATATAATAAAGCATATTATTACATAAGTAGATATGATCACAATATAAATGTATTGTATAAATCATTTGTTTTTTGTAGCTTAGCAGTTTACTATTCCGATAAGAAAAAAGAGACAATGATTTTATTTATACCATTGTTTATTGCAATATATTTATTAAGTGGTGATAGATTAAATGTATTTGCTTATTTGATATTTTTATATTATGCATTGCCTGTAAATAGAGGACTTAATGTAGGAATTATTACGACAAGTATATATTTTTTATATAAGCTAATTGGATTTTTAAATAATATTATTATATATGGAGATGGATTTTATAGATGAAAACTTTAGTTATCAATGGTGTAAGTGCTAGAAGGGGTGGTGGGCAAACAAACTTAATAAATTTAATGAATTATTTACCAGAATATGATTGTAGAGTAATATTTATTTTAAATAGTTCAAATGTAGAATTATTTGATAAATATAAATCAGAACAAATCAATACCTATGAGGCTAAGTTTGCATCTAAAAGTATATTTCATAGAATATATTGGGAAAAGTTTATATTACCAAAAAAATTAAAAGACTGGGACGCTGATATTTATTATGCACCAGGAGGTACTATGACAGTAAATGTACCTAAAAAATGTGAAGCAATTACCACATTGCAAAATATGCTACCATTTGATGATGTAGAAAGAAAGAGATTTCCACTTTTTTCATATTTGAGATATAAGCTTTTATTATTGAAATTTGTATTTTTAAAATCATATAAATTATCAGATAAAGTTATCTTTATCTCTAGATATTCAAGAGATATAATAAAGCAGTATATACCAAATATAGAAAATAAAAGTACTATTATCCCATTAGGAATATCTGAAAGTTTTTTAAATGCAGATGAAATATATAATTTACCAAATAATATTAAGATGGACAATTTTTATTTATATGTATCAAATTTGGATTATTATAAAGCACAAAAAGAATTAATATATTCTTGGAAAAAACTAATTGATGGAGGTTTTAATGGTCAATTGGTTTTAGCAGGTCCAAATGTTAGTCAGTATGGGAATGAGGTTTTAGATTTAATTAAAGAATTAAAATTAAAAGATGATGTAATATATCTAGGTAGTATTGATTATAGTAAGCTACCTAGTTTATATAAAATGTCAAAAGCGTTGATATTTGCATCATCATGTGAATGTTGCCCTAATATTTTACTTGAAATGTTATCTTTTGGTAAGCCTATATTTTGTTCAAATAAGGAACCTATGCCAGAATTTGGAGAAGATGGTGTTATTTATTTTGATCCATATTCTGAAATATCATTATTTGATAATATAAAAGAAACATTAAATAATCCAAATATATTAAATACAAAATCTATACAAGCTTCTATTTTATCAAAAAAATACTCTCAAAATGATACAATAAAGAAAAATATAGAATATATACTGGATATAAATAAATGATAATACCATTTCATAAAACACATACTACAAATGATGAGATAGACGCAGCTAAAAGTGCAATAGAATCAGGATGGCTTACAATGGGTCCAAAAACAGTTGAATTTGAAAATAAATTTAAATTATATTTAGGCTGTAGAGAATCTGTAAGTGTAAATAGTGCTACAGCTGCTTTGCATTTATCCCTAAAGGCTATTGGATTGCAAAGAGATGATGAGGTAATAGTTCCTACAAATACTTTTGTAGCAACAGCAGAGGTAGTTACATATTTTGATGCAATACCAGTATTATGTGATATAGAAAAAGATACTCACAATATAGATGTATCTAAAATAGAAGCCTTAATTACAAAAAAAACTAAAGTAATAATACCTGTTCATTTTGCTGGACAGCCTTGCGATATGGATGAGATATATCAATTAGCAAAAAAATATAAATTAAAAGTTATAGAAGATGCTGCCCATGCTATTCCCAGCAGTTATAAGGATGTTAAAATTGGATCTTTGGAAGGTACAGATATTACATGCTTTAGTTTTTATGCTACTAAAACTTTAAGTACTGGTGAAGGTGGAATGGCTACTACATCTAATAGTGATTATGCTAAAAATATGAAAATAAATAGACTACATGGAATTAGTAAAGATGCTTGGAATCGTTATACAACAAAAGGAAGTTGGTATTATGAGGTTGTAGATAATGGAAATAAATATAATACTACTGATATAAACTCTGCGATAGGTATCGTACAATTATCTAAACAAGAAATGTTAATGAATAAAAGAAAAGATATTGCTAATAAGTATAATAATGCATTTATTAATAATAAAGATATTGTATTACCCTATATTAAAAGTGATAGAACTACAAGTTGGCATTTGTATGTAATAAAAATAAAAGATAGAGATGAAGCAATAGAACAATTAAAAGATTTAGGTATTGGTTGTAGTGTACATTTTATACCTGTTCATATGCATCCTTATTATAAAAATAAATATAATTTAAAAAATGAAGATTATCCTATTGCAAATGAAGTGTTTAAGAAATCATTATCTTTACCAATTTATCCAGATATGACAAATGAAGAAGTTGATTATGTTATTAAAAATATTAATAAAATAATAACTTAACCACAATATTTATATAGATTTTCAAAATTACAAGATACTCTTGGAGAAAAGATTTTTAGGTTGGTTTTAAATATATATGAGTTAAATTATGATAATATTACTTTTCTTGATTTATTAAATAAGTTAGAAAAGTTAGATTTTATAGAAAATACAAAAGAGTGCTTAAACTTACGAGATAAGCAAGATTAAATTGCATGTCAGTATGATGATGAGGTTTATGAAATGACACAAGCAATAAATGATATTTTTAATCAAAAAGATATTTTAAAAGCTATATATATTAAGTTTAAAAAACAGTCTGAACCACTTTTTAATACTAAACAAGACAAGGAAAAATAAAAAGATGTTTAAAAATAAAATACTACTAATAACAGGTGGAACAGGAAGTTTTGGAAATGCAGTTTTACGAAACTTCTTAAATACAGATATAAAAGAGATAAGAATATTTTCTCGTGATGAATTAAAGCAAGATGATATGAGAAAAAAATATCAAAATGATAAGCTTAAATTTTATATAGGTGATGTGCGAGATATAAACTCTTTAGATGATGCTATCAAAAATGTTGATTATATCTTCCATGCAGCTGCCCTAAAGCAAGTGCCATCTTGCGAGTTTTATCCTATGCAAGCAGTACAGACAAATGTAATAGGTACTGAAAATGTACTAAATACGGCTATAAAATATGATGTAAAAAAAGTGATAGTTTTGAGTACTGATAAAGCAGTGTATCCTATAAATGCTATGGGTATAAGTAAAGCTATGATGGAAAAAGTTGCAGTTGCAAAAAGTAGAAATCAAAATGATAATGAGACTGTGATCTGTTGTACTAGATATGGTAATGTTATGGCAAGTCGTGGCTCTGTAATACCATTGTTTATCAATCAAATTAGAGAAGGTAAAGATATAACTATCACTGATCCTAATATGACTAGATTTATGATGAGTTTAGATGATGCTGTTGATTTGGTGATGTTTGCATTTGAAAATGGTAAAAATGGGGATATATTTGTACAAAAAGCACCAGCTGCTACCATTGAACTACTTGCAAATACTTTAACAAAAATGTTAAATAAACCAGATCATACTATAAAAGTAATAGGTACTAGACATGGAGAAAAACTATATGAAACGCTTTTAACAAGGGAAGAGATGGTAAATGCTGTTGATATGGACAACTATTTTAGAATACCATCAGATACTAGAGATTTAAATTATAGTAAGTTTTTTGTAGATGGAGAGGTTATCACTGAAGCGAGTGATTATCATTCACATAACACTCATAGATTAGATGAAAGAGAGATGAAAGAGATGATAATGAGTCTTCATGAAGTTCAAAATGATTTAAAAGAGTTTGGAATTATTTAGGTGAAGATATTAATTACTGGCTCAAATGGTTTTATAGCTAAAAATCTAATAGAACATCTAAAAAGAGATGAGAATATTAAACTGTATTTATATAGTAAAAATGATTCAATTGATATCTTAAAAGCTTATGTTAAAGAAGTTGATTTTATTTTTCATTTAGCTGGTGTTAATCGACCTGAAAATGTAGATGAGTTTTATAAAGGAAATAGTGATTTAACAAAAACTATAGTTAATATTTTGATAGAAGAAAATAAAAATACTCCTATATTATTATCTTCATCTACTCAATCTGATTTAGACAATAATTATGGAAAGAGTAAGAAAGAGGCTGAAAAATTACTTTTGAATTATGCTAAACAAACTAATGCCGATATTTACATCTATAAATTACCAAATGTATTTGGTAAATGGTCTAAACCAAATTATAATAGTGTTATATCTACTTGGTGTTATAATCTTGCTAATGATTTAGAGATACAAGTAAATGATAAAAATGTAAAATTAAATTTAGTTTATATAGATGATGTCATAAAATCTTTTCTTGAGAAAATAGGTAGTAAAAATGATAAACAGTATTTTGAAATAGATACTATTTACAATAAGACTTTGGGAGAGATAGAAGATTTACTTTATAAATTTAAAAACAACAGAAGAACGCTAATTATTCCTAATGTTGCTTCAGGTTTCGAGAGAGCTTTATATGCTACATATCTTAGTTATCTTTCTAGTGATAATTTTTCCTATGATTTAAATGGACACAAGGATAAGCGTGGTACTTTTTATGAGATATTAAAAACTGTAGATAGTGGGCAGTTTTCTTTATCTACTACAGCACCTGGTATTACACGAGGTGGACATTATCATCATACAAAAAATGAGAAATTTTTAGTGGTAAAGGGTGAGGCAACTATTGAATTTAGACATATAGTTACAAATGAAAAAATTAGCTATCAAGTAAGTGATAAAAAAATGCAAGTGGTAGAGATGATACCTGGATATACTCATAATATTAAAAATACAGGTGAAGAAGAGATGGTGTTGTTTTTGTGGGCAAATGAGAACTATGATGATAATAATCCTGATACATATTTTTTAGAGGTATAAAATGGCAAATGAAATGAAAAGACTAAAAGTGATGACGGTTGTTGGAACTCGTCCAGAGATTATAAGATTGGCATGTGTGTTACAAAAGCTTGAAAGTTCAGATGCCATAGAGCATATTTTGGTACATACAGGACAAAATTACGATTATGAATTAAATGAGATTTTTTTTAATGACTTTAATCTGAAAAAACCAGACTATTTTTTAGATGCAGCAATGGGAAGTGCAACTGAAACCATAGGAAATATTTTAATAAAAATTGATCCTATATTAGAAGAGGTTAAACCTGATGCATTTTTAGTATTAGGCGATACTAACTCTTGTCTTTGTGCAATACCTGCAAAAAAAAGACAAATACCCATTTTTCACATGGAAGCTGGAAATAGATGTTTTGATCAACGAGTACCAGAGGAAACAAATAGAAAAATTGTAGATCATATATCTGATGTAAATATGACATATAGCGATATAGCGAGGGAGTATCTTTTAAGAGAGGGTTTAAGTGCTGATAGGATAGTAAAAACAGGAAGTCCTATATATGAAGTTCTAAACTCTAAAATAGAAGATATACAAAAGTCAGATATATTAAATAGATTAGATTTAAAAAAAGAAAAATACTTTGTTGTTTCAGTACATAGAGAAGAAAATATAAGTAGTGATAAAAATTTTAATGATTTAGTAGAAACATTAAATGAGATAGCAAAAGTTTATAATATGCCTATAATAGTTTCAACACATCCCAGAACAAGAAAAAAAATAGAATTAGGAGATGTGAAATTTAATCCATTGATTCAGCTTATGAAACCTATGGGATATGATGATTATAATAAATTGCAACTTGATTCGTTTGTTGTGCTTAGTGATAGTGGAACAATCAGTGAGGAGTCTTCAGCTATGAAGTTTCGTGCATTAAATATTCGTCAAGCACATGAGCGACCAGAAGCGATGGAAGAAGCAAGTGTTATGATGGTTGGGCTTGAAAAAACAAGAATAATGCAAGGACTTAAAATACTTGAAACTCAAGAAAAGGGTACACTTAGGGAAGTATCTGATTATAGTATGCCAAATGTTTCAGATAAAGTTTTAAGAATAATTTTAAGTTATACTGACTATATTAACAGGGTTGTATGGAAAAAGTATTGAAAAAAAATAAAATTTTAATAGTAACTGAGTGTTTTTACCCAGAAGAATTTAAAATTAATGATGTTGCACTGCAGTGGCAAAAGGAAGGGTATAATGTGGATGTTTTAACTACAGTTCCAACATACCCAGAAAGTGAAATATATGATGGCTATCAAAACAAACTTTATCAAAAAGATAACTGGAAAGGGATAAATATATATCGTATCAAAGCAGTTACTGGATATAAAACTTCATTATTGAAAAAACTATTAAAGTATTTTTCTTTTATGATTTTAGGAAGTTTTGTTTCTTTAAAAATCGGAAAGAAGTATGATTATGTTTTTGGGTTTAATATGAGTGCATTAACAGGTATGTTTCCCGCTGTATTAATCAAAAAATTATATAAAAAACCATTAACATTTTGGACTCAAGATATTTGGCCAGCTAGTGTTTATGCTTATGGATTTAAAAAAACAAAATTATTATCTTTTTGTTTGGATAAATTTGTAAAGTTTATGTATCATAATATCGATAATATAGCTATATCTGGAAAGGGGTTTGAAAAAGAGCTAAGACCATATTGCAAAAATGACTTACAGTTTAATTATCTTCCAAACTGGGCAGATGATTTAGATATGAGTATGAAAGAAATAAGGCTTACTCAAGATAAAAAAGTACATTTTACATTTGCTGGGAATATTGGGAAAGTACAAAATCTTGATAATATTATAATGGCTTTTAATTCTTTAGATATAAAGTTTCAAAAAAAAGCGCAGCTTAATATTATAGGAAATGGTTCGGCTCTGGAGGAATTAAAACAGATAAATATAAATGATAATGTTGTTTTTCATGGTAGAAAACCCAGGAATATAATGGCTGGATATTATAAAGCAAGTGATTTCTTAATAGTTTCTTTGATAAATAGAAGAATTTTCAGCATCACAGTTCCAGCAAAAACGCAAACATATATAAAAGCCCAAAAACCAATCTTGGCAATTATTAATGGTGATACAGCAGATATAATAAAAGAATACAATTTAGGATATATTTCAAATCCAGATGATATAAAAGATATAAAAGATTGTTTTATGAAAGCAATTAACGCTACAAATGATGAAATAATGAAATTTAGTTTGAATTGTGACCTTTTAACAAATTCTATTTTTAACAAAGATATTATTATTGATAAATTATTAAAGTTAACTGTCTGTGAGAATTAGTTTATGATTTATATATTTATATTTTGTTTGTCTTTTATATTGACTTTTTTTATAAAAAACTATTATATAAAACATGCACTTTTAGATGAGATAAATGAGAGGAGTAGCCATAGTATTCCCACCCCTCATGGTGGTGGGATTGCACTTAGTATCACTTGGTTTTTTGGGCTTTTTTATCTTTATTTTAATCATCAGATAGATGTAAGTCTATTTTTTGCATTATTGGTTGGTATAGTTATTTCAGTGGTGAGTTTTTTTGATGAT
>Ga0256842_1003057_pt1 | contig 11436 bp, 7 predicted proteins | sample 4559240metaG_FD_185973 | JGI IMG/M metagenome (GOLD analysis project Ga0256842, IMG submission 185973) | Hydrothermal vent microbial communities from Guaymas Basin, Mexico - 4559-240 | ecosystem: Environmental > Aquatic > Marine > Hydrothermal vents | place: Mexico: Guaymas Basin | collected...
CAGCAAAGCTCTTTCCATAAACTCAAAGCACTCTACATTACAGTTATCTCTACTTTTACCGTAAGGACATCTAAAACAATCAGGTCCTTTCACCCTTATGTTGTCAATCATTATCTCCTTATACATCTCGCTGTATAGCCTTTCTCCGCATACCGATAAAGCTCCCAAAGTTTCTCCGTGATAACCGCTGTCCAAATACACAAACCTATTTTTTATCTTCCCTCTATTTTTGAAATAAGCGAAACTCATTTTCATTGCCACTTCTACAGCGCTGGAACCGTTGTCGGCAAAGAAAACTTTTGAAAGTGGCTTAGGAACTATTTTAAGTAGTCTTTCTACTAACTCTAAAGCAGGCTCATGAACAAAATTTGCAAATATAACGTGTTCCAACTTCTCAACCTGGCGTTTTAAAGCGTTATTTAACCTTTCGTTAGAATGTCCAAACAGGTTCACCCACCACGATGAAATAGCGTCAATATATCTGTTTCCCTTATCGTCGTAAAGATAAATACCTTTTCCTCTAACAATCTTTATAACAGGATACTTCTCGTGGTCTTTCATTTGAGTGCAAGGATGCCATATTGGATAACCCTTCATTGTCATCTCCCGCAAATTAGTTACTCAAAACTTTCTCATAAATTTTTAAGTGCTCTTCAATAAACTTATCCCTCCTAAAATCCTCAGCCCTTTCTCTCGCTTTATTTGACTTTTCCATCCAAAGAAATCTATCCTTAAGCAAAACAGTAACAGCTTCGGCAACTTCATCTACTTTTTCTTCACAAATTATTCCTCCATCTCCAATTACCTCAGGAGCAGAACCCGCATTTAAAGCAACTACCGGTAATCCGCAAGCCATTGCTTCGGCAAAGACAAGTCCAAAGGTTTCCGTTTTTGATGGAAGGAAAAATACCGAAGAATTCCTGTAGAATTCTGGTAACTTTTCTCTCTCTACATTACCCCAAAACTTAACTTTCAATCCCAAAGCCTTTGCGTAACCCTCTAATTCCTGCCTTTTTGGTCCGTCCCCTACCACATGGTAATTCACATCTACCTTCTTCTGAACAAGAGATATCACTTTAAATGCAAACTCAAGATTTTTTTCAGGAGCAAGCCTGGAAACCGTTATGATACTTTCACCGAAAACAGTATTTTTTTTGGAAAAAAAGTAGTCAGGTATTCCGGGATATATAACCGGATAGAAGCCATTTTTCCTTAAATAAGGATAATAAGTTTCTTTTTGATAACGGGAAACAAATACTATGATATCAGATTGCCTGCTTACAAATCCAACTAACATCTTAGCGACATTTCCGTTATCTACTTTAAAAGCGTATTGAGAAAGGTGAAGAGGATCTATGTGAATTGTTCCTATTACCTTCTTATTCAAATATTTAGAAACGATTAAAGCTATCATTCCTGCGGTAAAAGGTTCGTGATAGTGAATTAAATGTGGGTTATAATCCTTCAAAACTTTGATTAATTCCAAACTGGGCAAAATCATTTCGGCTTTATCGTAAAAAGGATAACTAATACTCGGAAGTCGTAAAACCTTAAAACCGTTTGCTGAATCATCGACAGACTGTCCCGTGACTACCAAAACATCATGCCCTCTTTCTACCAATCCGGAAACCAAGTCTATAACAACCTTACTTCCCCCTCCTATGTCTTTTCTAAAAGCATCAGTAAACATAGCTATTTTCATTTGTCTCGACCTCTAACTTTAGAAGCGAACAAATCTTCTTTCCTCCATCCTCCTCCTAAAGCTTTATAAAGCAACACTTCTTGCTTGAGGTAGTCTTTTTTCAAAGTTACCAAATTAAGCTGTGCCCTTTCATAATTACGTTCTGCACTAATTACGTTGAGATAATCAACTAAACCGTTCTCATATCTATTAAGAGTTGTGTTAAGAATACTATGATAGTTTTCAAGGAGTCTTTCTTGAACATCTATCTCTTTCTTTATAGATTGAAGTTTCAACAGAGCTTCATGAACTTCAGAAAATGCCCTTTTAACTGTTTGAACGTAATTAATAACTGCCTGCCTTTTCCTGGATTCTGCAACTTTTACGTTTGATTTAGTCCTTCCAAAGTCAAGAATAGGTCCACTGATTAAAGCTCCCACGTTCCAGAATTTTGCAGAGGATTGAACCAAATTGGAAAGTGTAGAACTTTCAAATCCGAGAGCTCCTGTGAGAGAAATACTCGGGAAGTAATTTGCTTTTGCCACCCCTATACTGTAGTTTGCGGCTTTAAGTTCCTCTTCTGCCTGAATAATGTCAGGTCTCCTGTTTAGTAGTTCAGAGGGTAAAAATGGTGGTATTTCTATCGGTTCAGGTAACTTAGAGCAGTTTATTTCTTTTTTCTCAAAGATTTCCTTAGGTTCTCTTCCAAGTAAAAGAGAGAGGGAGTTGTTTAAAACTTTCCTTGTTTCTATGAGCTTTTCAAGCGTAAGCTTTGTGTTGTTCAACTGGGACTTTTCCATTTCAACGGGCAGCACGTCAATAAGACCTATTTCATACTGCTTCTTTCTAAGGGATAAACTTTCTTCATGTTTTTTCACAAGGTCTTTCGTTATCTCTATTTGTCTGTTGACGGCACAGATGTCAAAGTAGAGGCTTGCTACGTCTGAGATTAGTTTCAGCTTTACTGCGTCGGCGTAAGCCTTTTGGGCAAGGAGGGAAGAAAGCTTTGCCCTCTTTTCATTCCTCAGTTTTCCCCATATGTCAACTTCATAGGAGAGAACACCTGAAATTTGGAAATCGTTATGAGCTTTACTGAAGGGATTAACCTCTTTACTCGTTTTAAACCTTGAAGGTTGGGCGTTGCCCTGGAGGAGAGGATAGAGGTTACTTCTTGCCAAACCGTAAAGGGCAGCAGCTTCGTTTATTCTTTCGTAGGCAAGAAGTAGGTTATCGTTATTCTTAAGGGCTTCTTCTATCAGCCTGTTTAGGTTTTCATCGCCGAACTGTTTCCACCAGTCGGTAGAAATTTCTTCCTTCTGTATAGACTTTTCAGTATTCTTTACGGAAGGTAGTGATACCTTTGGTCTTGAATACTCAGGAGCAAAAGAACAAGAGGTTATTAAAAAGGAAATTCCTAAAGTTATAACTACCTTTTTCATCTTACTCACCCTTCCTTACTGCCATTGTAATTTTCTTAATGAGGTAGTAGAAGACGGGAATTAGTAGAACTCCGACGGTTGTAGCAGCAAGCATTCCCCAAACAACTGTATGCCCTATAACGTGTCTGCTGTTTGCACCGGGACCAGTAGCAAAAACAAGGGGAAGCGAACCGGCAATAAATGCAAAGGATGTCATAACTATCGGTCTAAACCTTATTTTAGCTGCTTCAACAATTGCATCAAAGACTCTCTTCCCTTTTTGTTTGAGGATTTCTTCTGCAAACTCAACCATCAGAATTGCGTTCTTTGCCGTTAATCCGATTAACGTAATGAGACCAACTTTAGTGTAGACGTCGTTTTCCATTCTAAAGACGTAAAGGCCGAGGTAAGCACCTGCAGCAGCAATTGGCACAGTCATGAGGATAGAAATTGGAAGCGACCAGCTTTCGTAGAGTGCAACAAGAACCAAGTAAACAAATATCAGAGCAGCCCACAGCTCAATATTACCTTTCTTCTCAACCTGTTTTTCCTGGTAAGAACTACCACCATAAGCTATAGTATATCCCTCTGGAAGGACTTCTTTTGCTACTTCCTCTATAGCTTTAAGCGCCTGTCCCGAAGTGTATCCCGGTTTAGGCTGTCCGGTTATCTTTGCAGCAGGGAACATGTTAAACCTCTGAACAACAGGTGCTGTGGCAACCCTTTCTATTTTCTTAATGAGCGAGCTTACAGGAACTAAACTTCCGTTCTGGGACCTTACATAAACATATCTCAAATCGTTTATATCGTTGCGAAACTTTTCTTCAGACTGGACATTTACGTGGAAGACCTTTCCGTAAAGGTTAAAGTCGTTTACGTATCCCCTCCCGAAGGTAAGCTGAAGAACCCTGTAGGCATCAAAGATGTTTACACCTAATGCTTTAGCTTTATCCCTGTCAAGTTCTATCCTGTATTGAGGAGTGCTCACGTTTAAGGAGGTCCTAACGCTCATAAGCTCTTTTCTCTGGTTTGCCCTCTTTACTATTTCGTTGGCGTAATCTGCAAGCTTGTAGATTGGGTCTCCGGTTCTATCCTGAATGTAGATTTCAAAACCTCCCGTTATACTCATACCGGCAATAGGAGGGGGATTAACCGGAAGAATGAATGCATCTTTACTTTTCATAAATTGGAAGAACAACTGTTTAGCAAGGCTCATTGAGGATTGATTCGGCTCTTTCCTTTTATCCCAGTCTATCAGGTGGGCAAATGTAATTGCAGAATCAGTTTTATAGGTAAAAGCTCCAATGTCAAATCCCGCAAGAGCAAATTCATCCTTAATAAGTGGATGATTATCAAGGACCGGAATAACTTCTTTTTTAAGCACTTTTTCTGTTTCTTTCAAGGAAGAACCAGGCATTAGATATGTCAATATAAAAAGGGAACCTTTATCTTCCATGGGAACAAGCCCGGAAGGAAGTTTTTTCGGAATCACAACGGTTAAGAAAATTGCCAGTGCGTAAATTAGTAGAGCTACGGGCCAAAGTTTCAAAATACCCCTAACAGTCTTTACAAAAATGTCCCTTCCTTTTTCAAAGGTGCTTTGAAAAATCCTTACAGGAAGAATAGGTTTTCCTTCTTTTTCCTTCAGTATAACGGCACATAGAGCAGGCGTAAGAGTAAGGGCTACAAATCCTGAAAGTATAACGGAAATAGAAATGGCTGCTGCAAACTGCTTAAACATCTCACCTGTAAAGCCACCGCTGAAAGCGGGAGGGATGAAAACGGCTGCTAAAACTATGACAATAGCTATCAGGGCAGATGCAATTTCCTCCATTGCCTTTACTGTTGCCTCTTTTACCGATAGGCCGGTTTCCCTCATAACCCTCTCTACGTTCTCTATCACAACAATGGCATCGTCAACCACAAGGCCTATTGCCAGAACAAGAGCAAAGAGAGTTAGCAGGTTTACTGAAAAGCCAAGGACGTAAAGACCTGCAAAGGTTCCTACGAGCGAAACAGGAATTGCTAAAACGGGGATAATAGTTGCTCTGGCATGTCCGAGGAAGAGGTAGATGACGAAAACTACCAGTGCAATGGATATTAGGAGGGTGTATACTACCTCCTCTATGGAACGCTGAATATATTCTGTTGGGTCATAGATAAGGTGGTATTCAATGTCCTCTGGAAAGTTTTTTGATATTTCAGAGAGCTTTTCCTCCACTGCTTTTGCTACGTTTAAAGCATTTGCGCCAGGCGATAGGTAAATAATTACGGGAACACCAGGATTTCCGTTGAAAAATCCGTCTGCCTTATAGTCTTCTGCTTCAAGTGAAATTTTTGCAACATCTTTAAGTTTTAAACTTGAACCGTCAGGATTCGACCTAAGAATGATGTTTTCGAACTGTTTTACTTTTTGGAATCTGCTTTCGCCCTTTACAGTGTAGGTAAAAGTGTAGAGGCGTTTCGTTGGCTCTCCTGCAACTTGACCTACGGAGAACTCCTCGTTCTGGCTTACTATGGCGTTATAAACGTCAGTTGGAGTTAATCCATATTCTGCAAGTTTATCAGGCTTCAGCCAAACTCTAATAGAGTATTTCTTTTCACCGGGAATGAAGACGTCTCCAACGCCTTTTACCCTTTTTAAGTCATCAACTACGTTTATTGATACGTAGTTATACAAATCTATAACGTTCCGTTTGTTACCTTTGGAAGTAAATGCATAGACTCTTAAGATATCGGGATTCCTCTCCCTTACTTGAATTCCCAACCTTCTTACTTCTTCCGGCAGGCTTGAGAGTGCGAGCTGAACCCTATTGTTAACGTCAACTTTAGCCACGTCAGGGTCTGTTCCAACGTCAAAGAAGATACTTATAAAGGCAGAACCGTCTGATGACGAAGAAGACATATAAACCATGTTCTTGACGCCGTTTATTGCCTCTTCAAGGGGAGCTACAACCGTTTTCGCAACGGTTTCCGCATCTGCTCCGGGATAGTTTGCCATTACGATAACTTGCGGCATAGTTAGGGCGGGATACTCCTTTACCGGCAGAACTCTTAAGGCAAGTGCTCCAACCAGAACAATGATTATTGCAATAACGCTTGCAAACTTTGGCCTGTTTATGAAGAACTTTGATATGTTCATCTTTCACCCCTACCGTTGATAACTTCTCCAATTTTGACTGGTATACCAGGTTTTATCTTGAAAAAGTTATCTACCACAACAAGTTCTCCGGGTTTTAAACCCCTCTCAACGACGAAGTAATCTCCGGAAGTCTCTCCTACTTTTATTATTTTGGGAACAGCTCTACCATTTTGGACTACGTAAACCATTGAACCCCTTGGAGTTTGAAGGACAGCTTTTTGAGGAACTACGATAACGTTCCTGCGGTAAAGTCCGGATATCTCTACCCTTCCAAACTGGCCCGGCATTAACACTCTACTTGGATTTGGAAAGACTGCTCTTGCTTTAACAGTAGAAGTGTTGGGGTTGACTTTTACGTCTAAGAAGTGGACTTTTCCCTCTAAGTTGTAGGGAACGTTGTTTACTATCAATTTCGCCTTTAGCTTCTTTTCCTCCTCTCCCCACTTTCCTTTCAATAGGTTGTATTTGCTTTTAAAGACATCAACGTCAGGAATGGAAAATTCAACGTAAATGGGGTCTACAGATGTAATAGTTACGAGGGGCGTTCCCGGTGTAACCAGGTTGCCGACATCTATCTGCTTTAATCCTGTATATCCTGAAATAGTTGCTCTAACTTTGGTGTAACCAAGGTTTATTGCAGCTTGTTTTAAGGCGGCTTTTGCTGCAAGAACTTGTGCTTTAGCCATTTCGTAAGCGTATTTTGCTGCATCTCGCTCCTGCTCGCTTATTGCTTTTGCTTTGAACGACTTTTCAGCTCTTTTCCAATCTCTTTTCGCTTTTTCAAGTTGGGCTTGAGCGTGGAGTAAATTTGCCTTTGCTTTTTCGTAAGCTGCCTCGTATGGGTCTGGTTCTATTAAATAGAGAAGCTGCCCTTTCTTTACATAATCGCCCTCCTTAAAGAATTTCTTTTCAAGGAATCCGGTTACGCGAGCTACCACTGTTACCTGCTCGGGACTTTTCAATCTTGCAGGATAGATTAGGGTTACTGGCAGTTTATCTATTTGTTCAACTTTATAAACATCCACTTCGGGAGGTGGCATTTGAGGAGAGGCTTGTCCGTAAGCTTTCAAAAATCCAAATTGAAAGACAAGAATTAAGAAAGCAAATAGGAACTTGAAACGTTTCATCTTTTTTCCTCCTCTTTTATTCCTTTAAGAAACACTCCAACAAAAGTATTTACGGCATCTTTTATTTCTTTTTCTGAAAGCTCCTTCTTGAGGAAAATTTCATTTGCTTGAAAAAATCCAAACAACTCACAATGAAAACCTCTTATTGCAAGCTTTAAGTTTAGGTTTTCTTTTAGCCGTATCTGCTCCTCTTTTTCCAAAATTCCTAAAAGCACCGAATCGAGTTCGTTGAAAAAACTGTCGTAAATAACAGTTATTTCGTTCGGATAACTCGTAATCTCAGAAAGAAGAATTTTTATAAACCTCTTCTTTTCCCTCAAAGTTATATAAATTCGTTCTGCAACATATTTTAATGTTTCTTCAAGACTCTTTTTGGCTTTTCCTGAAGCGATTTTTTTTAAATCGGGCAGAATTGAATAACTCTTAATAACTGCTTCAAAAATATCTGCCTTTGTTTTAAAGTATCTAAAAAGAGTAACTTCCGAAATTCCAGCATTTTCAGCAATTTCTCTGGTTTTAGTTCCAAGATACCCCTTCTCTGAAAAACACTTATAAGCTGCCTCGATAATTTTCTCCCTCGTTCCCAATTTACCTCCTTATGTAAGTAAGTGCTTAATAACATAAGTTTTTTGACAAAAAAGTCAAGTCCCTTGTTTTATTTGTAAATAGGATTTAAATTGCTAACAAAGGAAAATAAACTCAAACTTAACCAAGGAGGTTATCATGCAGTTAAAAGAAATCGTTGACAAACTTCAATCTTTCACATCTGAAAAAATTGAAGAGCTCATCAAAGAACTTGAGGAAAAAGGCAAAGTTACCAAAGAAGAAGGAGAGGAACTTTTAAAAAGATTCAGAGAAAAACTTGAAACCCAAAAAGAGGAAATCCAGAACGAAATCAACAGTATTTTAGACCAAACAAACTCTATGATTAAAGAAAACATCGAGGAACTCAAAAAAGAACTTGAAGCAATCAAGAAAGAATTGAAGAAGGAAATTAAAGCCCTTGAGGAGGAGATTCTCAAACAGAAGGAGAAATAAACAAATACTAAACACAACTTAAACATTAGGAGGAACGTTCAGCGAGAGTTCCTCCTGTAATACTTTTACCGATTTTTACCGCCATTTCCTACAGGATTATCTAATACGTTACTTTAGTAGCTCAGTAACTCAGAAAAATCCCATTTTTGGTAAACTTCAGCCTATAAATCAAAACAGGAAGAAGCATGAAAGATAAGGTATTGTTCAAGCTTTTTCTCTTTCCGTTAGTTGTGTCTGTTTTAATAATAATTCCTCTTTTGCTCATTCCCGAACCACACGCAAAAGTTGAAAAGACTCCTTTGGGCAAAAGGGTTGATTTAAACAAAGTAAGATTTCTGCCGGGAAAATACGGCGGCACTCTTTACACTGCCACATCGTCAGACCCAAAAACTTTCAATTTAGTTTTAGCACACGAAACGTCTTCAACAGATGCCGTAGGAGAGTTGTTTGAAGGACTAACAGAGGTTGACGTCAAAACGCTAAAACCTGCTGGAGCGTTGGCAACAAGTTGGGAATTTAAGGATGGGGGGAGGAGGTGGATTTTCCACCTAAGGAAAGGAGTCAAATGGTTTGATGGGAAAGAATTTACGGCAGACGATGTAATATTTACATACAATGACATTTACTTTAATCCCAAAATCCCCAACTCCACCCGCGACACCTTCCTCATCAATGGCAAACTTCCCAAATTCAAAAAAATAGACAAATACACTGTAGAAATAGACCTACCTCAGCCTTTCGCACCGCTACTTTATTCTCTATCTGCCCCTATATTTCCCAAACACGTTCTTGAAAAAGCAGTAAAAAGCGGAAAGTTTATGGAAACCTGGACCGTTTCAACCCCTCCAGAAGAACTCATCGGAACGGGACCTTACAAATTAGTCAAATACGTTCCCGGACAGTATTTAGTTTATGAAAGAAATCCCTATTACTGGAAAAAAGATGAAAAAGGTAAAAATCTTCCTTACATAAAAAAGAAAGTCACTTTCATCCTACCGGACAAAAACACCCAGCTTTTAAAATTCAAAGCGAGAGAAATAGACTTTTATGGAATGCGAGGAGATGATTATCCTGCACTGGCAAAAGGGCAAAAGGAAGGAAATTACACAATTTACAACTTGGGAGCCTCACTAACCGCAGATTTCTTGTGTTTCAACGAAAAGAAAGGAGCAATACCAGACTGGAAATGGAAACTATTTACAAACAGAAAATTCCGCTGGGCTATATCCCACGCAATAGATAGAAAAGGAATTGTTCTAACAGTTTACAACGGACTTGGAATTCCCGTTTACGCCCCTGTAACGCCTGCAAACAAGCTCTACTGGAGCCCTGACTACCCGAAGTTTCCCTACAACCTAAAAAAGGCAAAAAAGCTCTTAGCAGAAATAGGTTTAAAGGATAGGAACGGAGACGGCTGGCTGGAAACGCCCGATGGACACAAAGTAGAATTTAATCTACTAACCAATTCAAATAACCCTGCAAGAGTAGAAATTGGAGCAATAATAAAAAATGACCTAAAAAAATTAGGAATAGATGTCCACTTTCAACCTTTAGACTTTAACAATTTGGTAGAAAAGCTATTAAACACTCACGATTTTGATGCCGTAATAATTGGACTAACCGGTTCGATAGACCCCAATAGTGGCAGAAATGTATGGATGAGCAGTGGACAACTCCACTTGTGGAATCCTAATCAGAAAAGACCAGCTACTAAATGGGAAGCCGAAGTTGACAAATTGTTTAATGAAGGTGCAGAAACGTTAGATTTTGAAAAGAGGATAAAAATTTACAAAAAAGCTTACAGCATAATAGCTTACGAACAGCCACTAATTTACATAGCTGCACCTATGGTTTTAGAAGCTGCAAGGAATAGAGTAAGAAACTTCTTCCCAACCATTTGGGGTGTTTACAAACCTGAAAGGATGTTTATTGAAAGCAAATGAAAAGGCACGAACTTTTTATGTTCTTTTTGTGCTCGGTTGCGCTAATTCCGATATTTCCAGAAAAGTTCATTCCATTTATACTAATCTTTACCCTCATTACCGGCACACTTTACTTTTATAGATTTCAATCAGCCAAAGAACTGTTTTTAGGAGGACTAATAGCGTTTATTCTACCTTTCACAGTCAAACATTTTGAAAAGGAAAAAGAAATTGTCATCTGGATAAAAGATTACGGTGACAACTATCACGTAGCTATAACTTCAAAACACAGATACATACCTCTAAAAAATCAAGATGTAAACGTCGGAGACATTGTTTCAGGGAAAAAATTCCTTCCAAACGAATCGTTAAAAGCAGAAATATTAAGATTAAGAAAAGAACTTTATGAAAATGGAGAGAAGAAAATAGACTTTCCTATATCGGCAGTTTGCGGTGCAATTACATTAGGCATAAGGTATGAAATACCGGCTTCAATTAAAAGTTATATGGCTTTAAACGGAACTTATCACTTACTTGCAATATCTGGACTCCACATTGGGATAATTTTAAGCGCTGCTGCTTTTATCCTAAAACTTCTAAAAACAAGAAAACCTTGGAGTAAAGCAGCAATTTTGATACTACCGCTACTACCGCTCACAGGATTCTCACCTTCGGTAGTAAGGTCCTACATCTTCCTATCTTTACTTTCTATAGGAATGGAAAACTACCGAAAAGTTTCACCTCTATACCTATTAGGCGTTGCTATGTTAATTACTATTCTATTGAACAAATTTAACCTATCGGCAGTTCTATCTTTTTTGGCAGTTTTAGGAATAATTACAACGCTAACAGAAAACGAAAATCGCATTCTGAAAACAGTAAAAGTTTCTTTAGCCCCGATGCTTTTTACTCTACCTGTTATACTCTATCAATTTGGAACGGTAAATGTCACTTCTTTTCTAACTTCAATAGTTGCAGAATTTCTATTCACACCTTTTCTCATAGCAACTTTTATTTCAAATCTGACAGGATGGCATTTTGATTTTCTAAATCAACTAACAGAGTTTTTGGGTTTTACCTTTTTAAAATTAGAACAAATCCTGCTTTT
>Ga0256842_1003058_pt1 | contig 11431 bp, 9 predicted proteins | sample 4559240metaG_FD_185973 | JGI IMG/M metagenome (GOLD analysis project Ga0256842, IMG submission 185973) | Hydrothermal vent microbial communities from Guaymas Basin, Mexico - 4559-240 | ecosystem: Environmental > Aquatic > Marine > Hydrothermal vents | place: Mexico: Guaymas Basin | collected...
AAGCACTGAGACCCACAACCCTTTTGTCTCGGTTTTTACTTAGTTGAGTAGCTCAACACGAAGTGTAGAACCCGCATCATGCCGAGCGGTCGCATGGCGGGAGCGGCGCATGCCAACAATCCAAAGAATTGTCTCTCCGGCAACCAGTAACGGGGTCGTCGATCGCACCTCTAATTCGACCTTATTATCGGCAAAAAACCGCTTTAAGCGCTTATGCCCCGACATTCCCAGAGGTTCAAACTGATCACCCGGTTGCCAGCTACGAATACGCAATGGCGGCAGAAGCTCGGTCAAAGAAAACTCCGCAACACCTAGAGATTCGCCCTCCAGTTCATCCCCTATCGTTGTTCTGATTACCCGACCATCGGGGAGTGCCACTTCACCACCGGGAATCAGTGACAAATCAAAAGGCTCTGCCACAACTGGAGCTTTTTGACGAATCCAGAGGACATCATAGCGGCGTGCAACCCAACAGCCCGGCAAATCAAGTTGCGCCTGGCTTCGTGCTGCATAAAGCAGCCCCTCAACGGCCCCAAGGTGTATGGTCTCAATCGCCTGAAGATCTCCACGCACCCGGTGCAACCCCTCACGAAGCAGGCGTAACCGCAACGCCTGATGGCATTGGAGCAACGACGAACGATCCAAGCGAATGCCATCATCGGTTGAAATCGCCAATGAGTCAAAATGGCGCTCAACTTCAAACCGCCAGTAATCTTCCTCAACTTGACACTGGCGGGTCAAACGTCCGACAGAAGAGGAAAAGACCGGATTGATCTCCGCCAGCTGGGGAATGATCTGTGTACGCAACCGATTACGCAGAAAACGATGATCACAGTTGGATTCGTCTTCAACCCATGTCAGCTGATGCGCTTCGGCATACTGTAAAATATCTACACGGCGACACTCCAGCAATGGTCGCCACCATATTCCGGATAAAACCCGCATAGCAGCCAAACCACTCAACCCGCTTCCACGCAACAGACGGAGCAAAAATGTTTCGACCTGATCATCCTGATGGTGTGCGAGAGCAATCAGATCTGCATCAAGGTCTCCGGCAAGTTGCTGCAAAAAACTTCTCCGTACCTGTCGACCCGCCATTTCGAGGCTGAGATGTTGCTCTTTCGCCAACAAGGGAACGTCACACGCTTCGATATAACAGGAAAGCCCCCAACGACGACTCAACTGCCGGACAAAATCGGCATCAGCAGAACTTTCCCGGCGAATCTGATGATCAAGATGGGCGACACTGAGAGAAATCCCACAATCTGCCGTCAACGAGTGCAGTACGTGAAGCAAAACAACCGAATCGACACCACCCGATACCGCAACAAGAATATGACAATCTTCCTTGGGTAAAGAAGCAACAACAGATGCTTTGAGTGGTAATGAGCCCATAACAACCCTGTCAACAAAACGATTTCATGAAAAAAGAAAACTATAAACGAAAAAAGCCTTCCCCGATAGCGGGAAAGGCTTAAAAATGGTGGCGGTGCAGAGATTCGAACTCCGGACACTGCGGATATGAGCCGCATGCTCTAACCAACTGAGCTACACCGCCAAACTTATTTGAACCTCCAGAGGAGGATTTCAGCTTTGGTTGCGGGAGAGGGATTTGAACCCCCGACCTTCGGGTTATGAGCCCGACGAGCTACCAGACTGCTCCATCCCGCGACACGAGCACTGGAAAATAGACGTCGAGACCGAAAATGTCAAGAGAAAAAACACCTCTTTTGCCTGCTTACTGGCGAGAAATAAATCCTTTGATCTTCTCATTCTTCTCCAAGTGTTTTTGCGCTGCTTTTGCTGCAGTCGCATCGACATAGGGCCCAATGCGAACCCGATACCACAACCCCTTTTTACCCAGATCAGCTTCGACAACAAAAGCAGGATAACCTTTCCCAAGCATCTTCTTTTTTAACGCAACAGCGTCACCAGCTGTTCCAAATGAACCGATCTGCACAGCATGACTACCACCTGCAACAACCTTCGGCATTCCCGTTGAGGACTGCGTTGTCTCAACAACTTTCGGGGCGGTCTTTTTCTCGACCGTTTTTTCTACCATAGCAAGTTTTTTCTTCACAATCGGCTGGGCAGGCAGATCAATCGGAGGCTTCGCCGGCTCAGCAACTTTTTCTTCTGCTGGAGGAAGATTGATCCCGCTCCCCAAAGGAACGGTTTCTTTACCCAGATCATCATAAAAGCTCAGCTTAGGCTCATCCTTAACGACCTGTTCGGTCACATCAGGAGCAACTTTCGGGCTGGGAGAAACAGCTTTAGGAGGAGTTGCCGCAGGGAGTTGGGCGACCAAAACTTTCTCGGCATGGCTGGCCTTTTGTGCCAGATCACGTTCGGCTCCCCGTCGCCCGACGATGACGCCGAGAGTAAAACTGGCAAGAGAAACGGCCAGGACCAGCACCAGTAAAATAACTGCCTGGCGCTTTTCCATCCGCCGCTGCGTCCGTGTTTTTTGTGTCCCCATGATTCTCTCCCTTTATTCTACATGCGGTCTGGAGCCGACAGCCCCAGCAAGCTCAAAGCATTCGCTAAAACAATCCGGACGGAATTCACCAGATAGAGCCGCGCCAGAGATGTCGCTGTATCATCGACAAGAACCCGATGGCGATTATAGTAACTATGGAACTGCGCTGCGAGATCCTGCAGGTAGAAAATAACCCGATGCGGTTCATAATTCAACGCCGCATTCACAACTGTTTCAGGATAGCGGGCCAATTGTTTAACCAAAGCCAGTTCATCCGCTAATTCGAGACAGCTGTAATCGATTTTCCCTTTTTCCGGCAATACAATACCCGCTTCAGCAGCATTGCGATTGATACTGCACACCCGGGCATGGGCATATTGGACATAATAAACAGGATTATCACTGCTCTGCTGTTTTGCCAATTCCAGATCAAAATCGAGTTGGCTGTCACAACGTCGCATCAAAAAGAAGAAACGGCAGGCGTCCCGACCCACTTCACCGACAACGTCTTTCAGGGTGATGAAATTCCCCGAACGTTTCCCCATAATGTAAGGTTTGCCGTCACGCAGCAGGTTGACCATCTGGATCAGCAACACTTCAAGATCTTCGGGGGCATGCCCAAGACCCGACAACATCGCTTTCATCCGCGGGATATAGCCATGGTGGTCAGCACCCCAGACATCAATCACCCGGTCAAAACCACGATCAAATTTTTCCATATGATAGGCGACATCGGAGGCAAAATAGGTATAACTGCCATCCGACTTAATCAACACCCGATCTTTGTCGTCACCAAACTCAGTTGTCCGTAACCACAGAGCATCATCCTGCTCAAAAGAAAGGCCTTTATCAGCAAGTTTTTTCAGCTCCTGATCAACCATATCACGATCATAAAGGCTCTTTTCACTGTACCAGTTGTCAAACTCGATCCCGAAATCTTTGAGATCGGCTTCAATCCATTTGAGAATTTCCTTAATGCCGAAGCGGGCACAGCGTTCGATTGCTTCCTCTTCTGCGACACCGATCAACTCATCGTGCTCTGCCCGATACTGAGCTGCAAGTTCAGTCACATACGGAGCCTGATAGCCATCTTCTGGAAAATCGATCTTTTCACCTTGTAGTTCACGCAGACGCAGCAGAATCGACCGCCCCAACGTCTGAATCTGGTTCCCGGCATCATTGATATAATATTCCCGCTGGACCTCAAATCCGGCGGCCTGAAGAACCGCGGCAACAGCATCACCAACAACAGCTCCCCGACCATGCCCGATGTGGAGTGGACCGGTCGGATTGGCACTGACAAATTCAACCTGAATTTTTGTACCGTGGCCGACATCACTGCGACCATAGGTGCTGCCCTGTTCAACCACGCGGTCAAGAACTTCGTACCAGCAAGTTGCCGCGAGACGAAAATTAATAAATCCCGGCCCGGCAATTTCAATCTTGTCACACAGAGGATTTCCCTCCAGTGCAGCAACCAGCGCTTCAGCGATTTTGCGGGGGGGCTTGCGTTCCGGCTTTGCCAGCATCATTGCCAGATTGGTTGAAAAATCACCGTGATCGGCATTCTTTGGGATTTCGAGCTGAATTTCCCCGGGTCTTTCACCCGAGTCAAGCGTTCCGTCGGAGTAACATTGCTTTAACGCAGTTTGTATTGCCTGCCGTAACTGTTCTTTCATTTTTTATCCTGTCCGTGATCTTCAAGTTCACTGTCGGGAATATGGTAAATCAATTCACCCTCACGCACCATCCCGAGTTTTGTTCGGGCCAGATGCTCCCAATAGTTTTTATCGGTCCGTAATCGTTCTATTTCGTCACGTAAATTGTCCTGCTGGCGTTGTAAATCGGCGAGTTGCTCTTCCAGATGATGCTTCTGTTCTTCGGCCTGAAGAATCCGCAGCACTCCCCGGTTCCCGAAAACAGCAAAGGCAAACATAGATGCAATGGCAATCAATAGACAGACGGTTAGAAGATTTTTCCTTTTTCCGTCTTTCTGTTCACGAATTGCCGTCATAGCTCACCCCATGGTTCAGATCCCCCCCAAGCTACCACCGCCACCTCCGACAGAACCAATCCCGCGCATTGTAAATGTCAACATGATCGATTGATCATCCTCACGATCACTGTACGTCAGCAAAGCACTCCAGCATTGTTGGCGATATTCAATACCGACGACCTGTTCCAACTGATCGTTTGTCGAAAAATCGTAGCGCTGCTCGTAGGTCAGATAGATGGGACGCAAAAAAGCCAGACTCAGATTCACAGAACCATAATCGACATCGTTATCGGGGTCATAATGGTAACCAAGCTTGAAGGAATTTTCATTCTGATCCCAGATACGTCCGGCAACCTCGGCCTTCACCCACTCACCCGAATCGACATCCAGAGTTGAGTCGGTCTTCAAAGACAACCAACCCGTCGGCAGAAGCAATGCCTCGAAGCGCAGATCCTGAAACCGCTGCTCGCTGGCTTCATCGGTCAGATCATAAATTTGTGACAACCGAAGATAGAGGAACTCCCGATATTCGGGGGTACCATTATCATCAAAGCGGAGGGTAAAGCGTTGTACCAATGCATATTCAAGCTGATTCTTTTTGTCAATCCGGTCATAACTGTCAAAATCGGGAAGGAGGTCCTGATCAACCTCTGGGATGTAGCGATATGTCACCTCAGGCTCAAGGGAATGACGGAGCAGCCCTGCAAAGCCAAGCGGTTGCCGATACACCCGCTCCAGCCGGGTACTCACCCGGGTGGAAAATTCAGCCGTTCCTTCCTGATCCGACGCTGAGCCATCACTCAACCCCCAATAATAACGCTGTCGATAACTGGCCTCGGGCGCAATATCAAAAACATCCCACAGCTTGATGTTCGCAGCCAGCAGTGGCCGGACCATCAAGCGCTCACCTCGCAATCCTTCCTGTCGCCAGAAGTGGCTGTACTGGGTGTTAAAAGCATAATAGAAAGGAGTTTCTACGATACGTTGCCGGGTCACATCAAACGTGATCCGCGGGAGCAGTTGCAAAGTTTCATCATCGTCAACTTCAAGGTCTTTCGTGTACTTTATCAGGCCGATTAAGCTATATTGTTTCCAGTGCTTACCCAAAGAAAATGTCGATTCAACCTTGTCCTTGTTATACTCCTCAGCGACCGTACCAAAATCCTGGAAATACTCGTCATCATTGACATATTCAACATCCGCGACCATCCTGACACCACCCGGCAGCTGACCATCGTGTTGCCACTCCACCGCATAACGTTCTTCGTCAATATCGACACCATCAACCTGATTGACATCAATGTGGTAGAAACGTGCCTCACCGCCATTCGTTTTACCAAAGATATAGCGGTATTCAACCCCCTTCCCCCATCCCATTTCGGAGAGATAATCGAGATAAAGGGTCGCATCCTGATTGACTCCCAGGACCTGATAATAGGCTGCGCCGTAATGAAATCCCCGTTTCGAAGAATAGCCAACTGCCGGGATCAGCAGCCCCGACTCACGCTCACTCTTCACCGGATAAATCATGTAGGGAAAATAAAGAGACGGAATATCTTTGAGATAAAAAAGGGTGTGTTTAGCACGGGCATATCCGCCCAAGGTCACATCAACCTGGCTGGCTCCAAACTTCCATGACGGTACATCCCCGCCGCAGGTTGTAAAAGTACCATTTATAATCCGATAATCCTGCTCTCCGCGCCGTTCTATCGAATCCCCAGAAACATAGAGATTTGACTCCCGCAAATAGAACCGTCCATTTTCAACCGTTCCTGTTCTTTTTTGCAGGTTATAGCGTGCTTTTTCACCAAATAATTCTTCATCGGGAGAGGTTAACTGCACATCCCCTTCAGCAGTAATTTCACCACTGACCTGATTCCATTCAAGAATCTGGCTGCGAACCTCAAGATCACCCTGCGTCAAATGGACATCACCACTCGCGTGATAGACCCCGGTATCCTTATCGTAGCTCAGCTCATCAGCTTCAAGCTGAACCGGTTGCTCGGTCTCACCGACCTGCTTCCAGTCAGCCGCAAAAGCCGGAACAGAAACACAGCAAAAAGACAAAAGTATTAAAAAACGTATCAACATGAATATCCGTCAATTGATTAGTGCTGGTATCCGGGGTTCAGGAAGGAGAATCTCTCTCACGGCAGCAACCAAAAACAATGATCCTGCCACCAAAATTGTCTCGCCGGGCAACCTGTTTTCCCGTGCAGCATTCAGGGCAGCAAGAGGTTCAACGTAACTGTCGGCTAAAATACCCGACTTTTGTCCCAGTTGCACCAGTTTTTCTACAGAAACAGCCTCATCAACCGGGGGGGGGGTTGCGTAAAGGCATTGAACAAACGGGAGAAGTTGCGCTAGCAGCAATTCAGCCTGTTTATCTGCCTTGCATCCCACCACCAGATGAACCCGGTTCAACTGGTGCCGCGACAGATAACCTGCCAAAGCTTTGGCTCCGGCAGGGTTATGCGCCCCATCGAGAAGAATCTGATCCGGCAGCCATTCCAGCCGTCCCGGCCAGCGTACTGTTTCTAAACCTGAGCGAATCATATCGCCAGACAGGAGAAGATTTTTTTCCTCGGCGAGGAGATTGGCTGCCGCGGCAGCCAATGCCAAATTCTGTTGCTGATGTTCCCCAACCAATATTGGCTGAATATCTTCCAGGAGAAAACCTTTTCCCGAGACAGAAAAGGTGTCACGCCTATTGTCGCAGTCGTAATCTTTGCCAAAACATAACAAGGGACACCCCACCTGATCCGCCTGCCGGGTCAGAATCTCATCAACAGTTTTTTCCTGATACCCGCTGACAACAGTAATTCCTGGCTTAAAAATTCCAGCCTTTTCTGCAGCGATATCCTGTAAATTCCCACCAAGATAGGCAGTGTGATCAAGGGAGATCGGGGTCACGACGCAAAGTTCAGGAGCGACAACATTGGTTGCATCCAAGCGACCGCCCAATCCGGTTTCAAGAATCACCCATTCGACACCGCTCCGTTGAAAAAATAGCAGCGCAAGTGCTGTCGTAAACTCAAAAAAAGTCGTCCGTAACTCTTCTGCGTACGGACGCAACTCTTCAATCAGAGAAGCAACATCAATCTCGCTGATCGGTCGGGTATCAATCCTGACCCGCTCAGTAAAGCTATGAAGGTGGGGAGAGGTATACAGTCCGGCCGGAATCTTGGCAGCATGAAAAATTCCGGCAAGTGCCGCAGCCGTTGAGCCTTTACCATTCGTACCGGCGACATGAATAATCCGCAGATTCCTCTGCGGATTTCCAATCCGGGATAAAAGTTCCCGGGTATTTTCGAGACCGAGCTTAATCCCGAAAAACTGCAATGAATACAGATAATCAAGACTTTCCTGATAGCTCTGTGGCATCGATAATTATTTCTTGGTGAAGATTCGCAGCAGCTCTGACAGCTTCTGCTTCATCTCCTTGCGCGGAACAATCATATCGACCATCCCGTGCTCAAGCAGGTATTCGGAACGCTGGAATCCTTCGGGAAGAGTCTGACGGATCGTTTGCTCGATAACCCGTGGGCCGGCAAAGCCGATCAGGGCGCGAGGTTCAGCAATATTCAAATCGCCCAGCATAGCAAAACTGGCGGTCACGCCACCGGTTGTCGGATCGGTCAAAACTGAAATAAATGGAATCCCTGCTGCCTTTAACTTAGCCAGTGCAGCACTGGTTTTCGCCATCTGCATCAGCGACATGATACTCTCCTGCATCCGTGCACCACCGGAAGAGGAGAAAATCAGCACCGGAGCATTGGTCTCAAGCCCCTTTTCAATCGCACGGGTGATTTTTTCCCCAACAACCGAGCCCATACTGCCGCCCATGAAGGAAAAATCAAAAACGGCAACAACGACCGGTAAGCCATCAAGATGACCTTCCCCACAGATAACAGCATCACCGTCACCCGCTTTTTTAATCGCAGCTTTGATCCGGTCTTTATATTTTTTAGTGTCCTTAAAATCGAGAAAATCGACCGACCGCATCGTGGCATCCATCTCGACAAAAGTCCCGTTATCGATAATCAGATCAATTCTTTCACGGGCACCGATGCGAAAATGGTAATCACACTTAGGGCAGACATCGAGATTGCGCTTGACCTCTTTTGCGTAGACAATTTCGTGACAGTTTTTACACTTTGTCCAGACACCTTCGGGAACCTGTACATTCTTTTTTTCGATCGAAGCAGTTAATGCTTTTTTCTTCCGAAACCAGGCCATGAAATATCCTTTTTGTTAGCATGCAACGCGGGGTTTCTTTATCCGGCGGATGCTGTCAGTCCATGCTTAAGTTCAGCAATAAATTCTGCGACACACGGCAGGAGCTCAACACTCTGCCCTCTTTCTTCAATAATTTTCACCAGAGCACTGCCCACGACAACACCATCGGCAAATGCACCAACCGCCCTGGCATCTTCAGCAGTTGTAATTCCGAAACCAACTCCGACCGGAACATCAGTCATATTTTTCAGGTCTTCAACCGCAACCCGAATGTCCGCCGGAGAGATCTTCCTTGAACCGGTCACTCCGGTCATTGAGACATAATAAAGATACCCTTGAGCTGCGGCTGCCAATCGGGCCATTCTTTCACGTGGAGTCGTCGGTGCCAGCAGTGTAATCAGATCGATACCTGCGGCTGCCATCACCGTACTGATCTCATCAATTTCCTCAGGAGGAAGATCGACCAGCAGCAGTGCATCAACCCCGGCAGTTGCAGCATCACTCGCAAACTTTTCTGTCCCGTAACGGAACACCGGATTATAGTAGCCCATCAAAACCAGCGGAATCTGTGATTTTTCACGAATCGCCGCAACACAATCAAGAACCCCGCTTAACGTTGCTCCGGCAGCTAATGCTCGCTCAGATGCAGCCTGAATTGTCGGGCCGTCAGCCATCGGATCAGAAAAAGGAACTCCCAGCTCAACAACATCAGCCCCGGCCTCAGCCAATGTTAAAACCAGATCAACAGTTATCTTCAGATCGGGGTCGCCCGCGGTAACAAACGGGATCAATGCTGTTTCATTGCGCTGTTTCAGTGCTGAGAATGTTGCTTCAATCCGTGACATAGTACCTGCTCTATACTCTAAGTGGTTAGACCAATGACAGATCTGACCTGAATTTGTAAGTCTAATTGATTCCAGCCTCTGTTTTCAATCCTTTTCTTGATCGATCAGCTGTCACTTTTTTCGGGGTAGGTTTTCCAGCCCCGCCACTGTTTCCGGATTGACCCGGTTTCCCCTTGGGACGCCGTCTTGGCCGCCGCTTGCGCTGTCCGGTCGACTTTTCAACCGGAGGCCGCTTCCGCTTTGGCTGTGCCCGTTTGTAGGTGAAACAGAAATCTTCATCCAGTGGCATTTCGCTGGGAATCTTTTTCCCGAGGTAGTCCTGAATCTCATCGAGGACATAAACCATCTCTTCGTCGGCAAAACTGATCGCCTTCCCACACGCGCCGGCCCGTGCTGTCCGGCCGATACGGTGGACATAATCTTCACGATCCTGCGGCAGATCGTAATTGATGACGTGGGTGACGTTATCGATATGAATTCCGCGCGATGCGACATCGGTTGCAACCAGATGAGTCAGGCTGCCGATCTTAAACTGATCGAGAATCCGCATCCGTTTTTTCTGTGGAATATCACCCGACAACACTGCACTCGAGGCACCATTGGCTTCGAGCAGAGCACTTAACTTTTCTGCTTCGACCTTGGTATTGACGAACAGCATCACCCGTTCCATTTCGGGATTGTTCTTCATCAAACCAAGCAGCAGCGCAAATTTCTCCCGTCGCGAGACGTGGTAAAGAATCTGATCGATGCCGTCAGCGGTCATTTTATCGGGAGCAATTTCGACCCGCTCAGCCAGGTCCATAAATTCGTAGGCAAGCTCCATCACCTGTGCCGACAGAGTTGCTGAAAACAACATCGTCTGCCGCTTTTCAAACGGTGGAAGTTTACGCAGAATGTAGCGGAGGTCCTTGATGAAGCCCATATCAAACATCCGGTCAGCTTCATCAATCACCAGTGCTTCGACCCGATTCATCGAGAAAACCCGCTGCTTGAAATAATCGATCAGCCGCCCCGGAGTCGCGACGATAATATCAACACCATCTCTCAGTGCCTGCCGCTGCTTTTCGTAATCGACTCCGCCAAAAATAGGCTGGACCTTTAAACCGGTATGCTTGCCGAGGCTTTCGGCATCCTTACAGATCTGCACCACCAATTCACGGGTGGGAGCCATCACCAGAGCACGGGGGTTGTTGCTGGTTTTGTTCTTGTTGTCGAGTAACCGGCAGAACAGCGAGATGAGAAAGGCAGCAGTTTTTCCGGTTCCGGTCTGTGCCTGAGCGGCAACATCCTTGCCTGCCAGTGCCAGTGGGATCGATTCCTCCTGGACTGGGGTCAGTGATTCAAATCCGGCAGTGACAACGCCCTGCTGGACAACTTCGGGTAAATCGAGTTCGCTAAATTTCATTATAAATCCACATTCAGGGCATCAGCCACAGTGTGTATATCTTTATCTCCCCGACCCGACAGACACACCAGAATGATTTTATCTGCGGCGAGGGTTGGTGCTAATTTGATCACCTGAGCAATTGCGTGAGCACTCTCGAGGGCGGGGATAATCCCTTCGAGGCGGGTCAGTTTCTGAAATGCCGTCAATGCTTCATCATCAGTGACCGCAACATATTCGGCACGTTTGATATCATTTAAGTGGGCATGCTCCGGCCCGACACCGGGATAATCGAGCCCGGCAGAAATCGAATGGGCATGTTGAATCTGTCCATCATCGTCCTGCAACAGATAGGTCTTATTCCCGTGGAGAACCCCCGGAGCCCCAGCAGAAATTGACGCTGCATGCTTGTCGGTATCGACACCAAGACCGGCAGCTTCGACACCCAACAGCTTGACTTCAGGATCGTTGACAAAAGTATAGAACAA